>OBLI01003412.1_pt1 | contig 12238 bp, 12 predicted proteins | sample 1519701 | NCBI WGS metagenome assembly OBLI01 (sample SAMEA3663005, study PRJEB22513) | pig gut metagenome | biome: pig gut; feature: pig-associated habitat; material: faeces | place: France | collected 2012 | reverse complement strand
TTTTTGGTGATTATAAGGTGGATAAGCTCACCACGCCAATCATACAGCAACAAGTCAATAAATGGGCTGACAAGGCAAATAGAGGGGTTAAGGGCGCATTTGCTAACTATTCCTTACTGCATAACATGAATAAGCGTATCCTAAAGTATGCCGTATCCATGCAAATCATAGGACATAACCCCGCTAATGATGTTATCATCCCACGTAAGCAGCAGCAAGAAAAGACCAAAATCAAGTACCTAGACAACAAAGAACTGAAACAGTTTCTTGATTATCTGGACACGCTCGACCAATCCAACTATCAAAACCTCTTTGATGTCGTCCTATACAAGCTATTGTTAGCCACTGGTTGCCGTATCGGTGAAGCACTCGCCCTTGAGTGGTCTGATATTGACCTAGAAAACGGTATTATCAGCATTACCAAAACGCTCAACCGTCAGCAAGAGGTCAACTCACCCAAATCTAAAGCGGGCTACCGTGACATTCCCATAGATAAGGCGACCTTGCTCATGCTGAAACAGTATAAAAAACGTCAGCAAGTGCAATCTTGGCAACTGGGGCGCTCTGAAACGGTGGTCTTCTCTGTCTTTACTGAAAAGTACGCCTATGCATCCAAACTTAGAAAGCGCCTTGACAAGCATTTTAAGGCTGCTGGAGTAACCAACGTCTCCTTTCATGGTTTCCGTCACACGCACACAACCATGATGTTATACGCCAACACCAGCCCCAAAGATGTACAGTACAGACTAGGGCACGCCAACCTTATGATGACAGAAAACACCTACTGGCACACTAACAAAGACAACGCTAAAAAAGCTGTCTCAAATTATGAAACAGCCATCAATAATCTGTAAAGGGTATCGCTTAGCGATTACCCTCTTACTAAACCTAAAATCAGCAAAGGGTAGTTAAAAGGGTAACTAAAACAGAAAAAGCACCTTAGAAATAGGCTCTAAAGTGCTTTATAACAAGGTTTTACACCTCATCAATCTGTAAACAGATTATTTTTTCAAGTTGTAGAATGATTTCAAACCACGGTATTCTGCAACTTCACCAAGTTGATCTTCGATACGAAGCAATTGGTTGTATTTAGCGATACGGTCTGTACGTGACAATGAACCTGTCTTGATTTGACCAGCGTTAGTTGCAACAGCGATGTCAGAGATTGTTGAATCTTCTGTTTCACCTGAACGGTGTGATACAACGGCAGTGTAACCAGCTTCTTTAGCCATTTCGATAGCTTCGAAAGTTTCAGTCAAAGTACCGATTTGGTTAACTTTGATAAGGATTGAGTTAGCTGCACCTTCTTTGATACCACGTGCAAGGTAGTCAGTGTTTGTAACGAAGAAGTCGTCACCAACCAATTGAACACGTCCACCGAGACGTTCAGTAAGAGCTTTCCAACCGTCCCAGTCGTTTTCATCCATACCATCTTCGATAGTGATGATTGGGTATTTGTTTACCAACTCTTCAAGGTAGTCGATTTGTTCAGCTGCAGTACGTTTAGCACCACCTTCACCTTCGAATTTAGTGTAGTCGTAGATACCATCTACGTAGAATTCTGATGAAGCACAGTCAAATCCAAGGAATACTTCTTCACCTGGTTTGTAACCTGCAGTTTCAATAGCTTTGATGATAGTTTCTACAGCATCTTCAGTACCGTCAAATTTAGGCGCAAAACCACCTTCGTCACCAACAGCTGTTTCAAGTCCACGTTCTTTAAGGATTTTCTTCAAAGTGTGGAAGATTTCAGCACCCCAACGAAGAGCTTCTTTGAATGTAGGTGCACCAGCAGGTACAATCATGAACTCTTGGAAAGCAATTGGAGCGTCTGAGTGTGAACCACCGTTGATGATGTTCATCATTGGTGTTGGAAGCACTTTAGCGTTGAAACCACCAAGGTAGTTGTAAAGTGGCACTTCAAGGTAGTCAGCAGCTGCACGAGCAACAGCGATAGATACACCAAGGATAGCGTTAGCACCTAGTTTACCTTTGTTTGGAGTACCGTCAAGAGCGATCATAGCACGGTCGATAGCTTGTTGGTCGCGAACATCGTAACCAATAAGTGCTTCGGCGATGATGTTGTTTACATTGTCAACAGCTTTTTGAGTTCCAAGACCGTTGTAGCGAGACTTGTCACCATCACGAAGTTCTACTGCTTCGTGCTCACCAGTAGAAGCTCCTGAAGGAACCATACCGCGTCCGAAGGCACCAGATTCAGTGTAAACTTCTACTTCAAGTGTTGGGTTACCGCGTGAGTCAAGGACTTCGCGAGCGTAAACATCAGTAATAATTGACATTACATACTCTCCTTATGAGTTATATTTTTTACATGTTAATAATACCACAATCTTGCTGTAATAACAAGAAAAAACCTATAGAAAGCGCTTTTATAAATGAGTTGTTCTCTTTTTGTGACATTATCCTTGACTTTTGGCTTTCATTTCTGCTTTTTTGGCTTTTTTTCGTTATAATAAAGGCAATTACCTACACAGGAGGCTATTATGACAGACCTTGATAAACAAATTTTACAAAAAGCGACAGGTGAGACAAGGCTCAATCCCGATGAGCAGCGTCGCTATTTCGGAACATTCAGAGAGCGGGTGGTTTTGACCATTGCGCTCCAAGAAGCTCAGACTGAGGGGATACAAAAGACCTTTTCTCAAGCTTTAGAGCGACTTTCACAGACCTTTTCGCCCCTTTCGGTCAAAATCTCGCCAAAATTAAGCACTGAAACGCAGATTTTTTATATGAAAAAAGCGCAGGATAAGGGATGTTCTGCCACTATCGTTGATGAAACTGCCGCCAACTCACCGTTTGGTATTATCGTCCACACGAATAAAGCAGAAAATATCGAGAGCACTGATTTTGCAGTGCAATTTCCAGATTTGTTGGAAGCAAAACCAACGCCACACCCTCAAAAAGAATCTTTTTTCAAAAAATTATTTGGTCACTAAGACAAAAAGCTGGTTCTACCAGCTTTTTTAGTTAAATGTCAACAGATTCGCGATATTTTACGCTGTTCGTATGAGATTTTTTCCAGTATTCTGAAATAAGATTTCCTGACTGCTTAGAGAGGGGATGATGGGAAAAGCTGCCGTGATGTTGCTAGCCGGAAAATCTGGCAAGTCATCAGCCAGACTGCCACAGATGGCAATAACTGGAATGTTTTGCGGCGTTCGCCTTGCGACACCGACTGGAGCTTTGCCAGACAGACTTTGTCGGTCCAAGCGCCCCTCGCCTACAATGACTAGATCCGCTTTTTGCACACGCTCATCAAAGTGTGAATAGTCAAGCACAGCGTCAATACCAGAGACAACTTGACCATTTAAAAAGGTCATCAACCCCGCTGCCATACCACCTCCTGCACCGCTACCAGATGCAGTGATAACAGCAGGATTAGCTTTTTGATAAAACTTGCACATCACCTCATCAACAGCTTTCATATCTGCTACTGGCAAGCCTTTTTGCCCACCAAAGACATAAGTCGCACCGTTTGGACCACATAAAGGATTGGTCACGTCAGTGATAATGGTTACTTTTAACTTTTTAAGTGCTTTGGGAACTTGACTGCCATCAATAACAGCGATTTTAGAAAGATTGTCACCGATAGCTTCTAGCTCTATCCCATTGGCGTCTAAAAAGCGATAGCCTAAGCCTTTTGCCATGCCAATACCACCATCGTTGGTGCTTGACCCGCCAACACCAACCATAACCTCTGTGACACCCGCTTGACTCAGATGAACGAACATCTCTCCAACGCCTCGTGTGCTTAGCTGTAAGGGATTACGCTGTTTCTTAGAAACGAGCTCTAAACCACAGATACTCGCCATCTCAAAGACGGCAAGATTGCCTAAAACCGCATAAGGCGCTTCTCGCTTATCTCCAAATGAATCGCTGACCAGGGCTGTTTTTGTAGTCATGTGGAGGTTGGTGCTAAGACTCGATAGAGTGCCCTCACCACCGTCACCAACAGGCAATAAATCAAAAGTTGCTTCTGAATAAACAGAGCTAAAACCGCTCGCTATCGCTTCTGCCACCTCTAGCGCAGACAAGCTCTCTTTGAAAGAATCCGGTGCTATGAGAATGTGCATACTGTCCTCCTTATCTGTCGTCCAAAATCGCAAGCACCTGCGTCAAGTCAGCTGTGTTAATTTGGTAAGGCGCTTGTTCTTTAACGATAGGTTTTGCACAAAAGGCAATACCAATGCCTGCTGTCTGAATCATAGGAAGGTCATTGGCACCATCTCCCATAGCGACCGTTTCAGACAGACCAAGTCCATTTTCACCTGCCCACTGCTCTAGGCAGTTTTTCTTAGTTTCTTTGGTCACAATATCGCCTAGGACACGTCCTGTCAGCTTGCCGTCCTTGACTTCTAGGCGATTGGCTTTGACATAGTCGATACCAAGCTCTTTGGCTAAGCTATCTACAGTCTCGTGAAAGCCTCCTGAGACCAAGCCAACCTTGTAACCACGTGCATGCAAGGTCTCAACCAGATCATGTGCTCCCTGTGTAAAGTGCATTTCCTGCAAGACATCCTCAAAAATCGTCTCAGGCAGTCCCTTTAGTAATGCTACACGCTCAAAAAGCGCTTGCCTAAAGTCCAGCTCGCCCCTCATAGCACGCTCTGTGATGTCTGCTACCTCACGCCCAACGCCCGCTTTTTCTCCCAATAGGTCAATCCCCTCTTCTCGAATCAAGGTAGAGTCCACATCCATCACTAACAATCCCTTAACGCTCATTTGCTTCCTCCTCGTTTATTGTATTATTATTTTACTTGAAAATTCTGATAACTGCAAATGCTAAAAAACTTCCGCTAGTTTTCTAGGGAAGTTTTCTGTCATTAACGAATTTCCGCACTAACCTTTTCTTCGAGAGAAGCTGTGATTTTAGCCATGTATTTGGCAACTTCTTCGTCAGTGAGGTTGTCTGTTGGGTTTTGGAAAGTTAGGCTGTAAGCCATTGATTTGAAGCCTTTTTGGATGTTTTCACCAGCATAGACGTCAAAGAGTTTGATATCTGTTAGGCGTTTCACACCAGCGGCTTTAATGGCTGCAATGATGTCGCTGTGAGTGACGCTATTTTCAACCAAGAGAGCGATGTCACGGCTAACTGCTGGGAACTTAGTAATTTCCTTAAAGACATGTGCTTTGTGGTAATGAGACTCGATAACATCCAGATTGAGCTCAGCGACATAAGTCTCACTAATAGCATAATCTTTAGCGGTTTGTGGGTGCACTTGACCAACAAAACCGATTTCTTGACCATCTAGGACGATGAGCGCTGTGCGCCCTGGGTGCATGCTCGCTATATCCTTGGTTGGTACATAGTCAACTTCTAGTCCGAGCTTAGTAAACAAGGCTTCTAAGACACCCTTGGCATGGAAGAAATCAACAGGAACCGCTCTTGTCTGGAAGTCTTTTTCCGTTACGAGACCAGACAGAGCAAAGGCAAGGCTTGTGATTTCATTTGGCAGGTCTTCTTTTGGATTGCCAGTCTGCTCAAAGACTTTACCAATCTCAAAGAGGGCTAGGTTGGTATTTTTACGGGCGCTGTTGTAGGCGACAGTGTCTAGCATACCAGAGACGATATTTTGGCGCAGAACAGAGCGCTCCACGCTCATTGGCCACATGAGCTCTGTGATATTGCTTGGTTTAAGGGCAAATTCAACTGCTTTTTCAGGTGTTGTCAAGGCATAAGTGATGATTTCAGAAAGCCCCAGCCCTTCAACAATTGTGCGCACTTCACGGCGAAGGCGTTGCGAAGTGGTCAACTCACCAACGGTACTACCAGATTCTGGCAAGGTTGTTGGCAAATTGTCATAACCATAGATGCGAGCAATTTCCTCGACTAAGTCCGCTTGAATGCTGATATCCCAGCGTCTACGAGGAACAGAAACGGTAAAGCTGTCTCCAGAAATCTCTAAACCAAAGCCAAGTTTCTTAAAGATGTCCTTGATGTCATCGGCAGTCAAATCTGTACCCAGACGTGCGTTGACATAGCTTAGACTGCTTGAGACTTGGACAGGCTCTGTTGGAAGGTTGCCTGCGATAACACGCCCTGCAAGAGTCTTCCCACCAGCTAACTCGGTTAGCATAGCAGCTGCAAAGTCCAACGCTTCAAGGACAGTGGCGTAGTTCACGCCTTTTTCAAAACGTGAAGAACTTTCAGAGCGCAGATTGAGACGTCCGCTAGTCTTACGAATGCTTGTCCCATCAAAGACAGCCGCTTCAAGAACGACATTTTTAGAAGCGTCATCAATCTCAGTATCACGTCCCCCCATGACACCAGCAAGCGCTACTGGCTTGTCACCAACGGTAATCACCAAGTCACCTGCAACAAGCTCACGTGTCTCACCGTCAAGTGTGACTAACTCTTCACCTTCACGGGCTTCACGTGCCACGATGTCACGTCCTTCAAACTTGTCTAGGTCAAAGGCGTGCATAGGTTGTCCAAAGTACAAAAGGACAAAGTTGGTCACGTCAACGACATTGTTAATGGGGCGAATGCCTGCATTCATCAAGAGGTTTTGAAGCCATTGTGGGCTTGGTTTGATGGTGACATTTTCCACCACACGGCTGGCATAGGTCAAGACCTTGTCAGAGGCGATGGCTACTGAAATCTCATCAGCTGCTGGCTTTTCAATCTCAAGAAGCGTACGCTCTGGGAAATGCACTGCTTTACCGTAAATGGCAGCTACTTCGTAAGCGACACCACGCATAGAAAGGGCGTCCGCACGGTTTGGTGTGATGGAGAGCTCAATAATCTCATCGTCCAAATCAAGATAAGGGAAAATGCTGTCACCAGGCACAGCCTCATCCGGCAAGATTTGAATGCCATCTGAAAATTCCTTAGGAATGATACTGTCTGGTAACCCCAACTCTTGCAGCGAACAAATCATCCCTAGCGACTCCATACCACGGATTTTGCCTTTTTTGATTTTATAATTGTCAGCGATACGAGCGCCTGGAAGCGCTACAATCACCTTAATACCTGCTTTGATGTTTGGTGCTCCGCAGACAATCTGACGTGGGCTTTCATCGCCTGTGTCCACTTGGCAGAGATGAAGGTGAGTGTCTGGCACGTCCTCACAAGATAAAACCTCACCAACGACTAATTTTGACAGACCTGTCTGTGGGCTTGTCACGCCCTCTACTTCAATCCCTGTCGTTGACATCTTCTCGGCTAGCTCAGCACTTGTCACATCTACATCAACAAGCTCTTTGAGCCATTTATAAGATACTAACATACACTTGTCACACACGCTATGTGTGCTTGCTCCTTTCTATTACTTGAGATATTTACGCATCAACCAGTCGGTATCCACCTTGTCACCGACAGCAAACTGGTGCTCTGAGAATTTTTCAAAACCGTATTTTTTGTAAAGGGCTTGCGCTTTGGTGTTGTGTTCCCAAACGCCCAACCATGCCCATGTAAAGCCTAGTTCATTTGCACGCTCTAGCGCAAAGGTAAAGAGACGTTTGCCCAATCCTTGTCCTTGGAACCTTTGGAGAACATAGATACGTTGCACTTCAAAGCTATCGTCAAGCTCTTTTTCTGTCTGAGATTCACCCCAGTTAACCTTGAGAAAGCCTGCAATCTCGCCGTCTACGCTCACTAGATAAGTTTCAGAATCATCTGCTTTTAACTCTTGACCAAGCACTTCTAGCGTGTAAGCTTCATCAAAAAACTCTTGCAACTGCTCTTCGGTATTGTCATACCCAAAGGTTTCACGAAAAGTTGTCATTGCGAGCTCTTGAATAGTCTCTAGCTGGTCAAGACCAGCTCTTGTAATAGCAATATCAGTCATACTAACCTCCTAAAATTGCTCTGTGAAACGGGTGTCACCTTGGTAGAAGCCACGAATATCATTGATACCATAACGCAGCATAGCGATACGCTCTTGACCTAAACCAAAGGCAAAGCCTGAGTATTCTTCAGAGTCAAGCCCAGACATTTCAAGGACGCTAGGGTGTACCATACCAGCTCCGAGGATTTCAATCCAGCCAGACGTTACATCCGCTACCACCACATTTGAAGCAAGACACATCCACCTCGACAGATGGCTCTGTAAATGGGAAGTAGCTTGGGCGCAAGCGGATTTGACGCTCAGCACCAAACATTTTTTGGATAATCATCTCAAGTGTTCCTTTGAGGTCACCCATAGAGATGTTTTTCCCAACGACTAGCCCTTCGATTTGGTGGAACTGGTGAGAGTGTGTAGCGTCGTCTGTATCACGACGGAAAACACGCCCAGGTGAGATCATCTTCAAAGGCCCTTTTGAAAAATCATGGCTGTCCATAGTGCGGGCTTGCACAGGTGAGGTGTGCGTGCGCATAAGGATTTCCTCTGTGATGTAGAAAGTATCCTGCATGTCACGAGCTGGGTGGTCTTTTGGCAGATTCATACGTTCAAAGTTATAGTAGTCCTTTTCAACCTCAAAACCGTCCACCACTTGAAAGCCCATCCCAAGGAAAATATCTTCGATTTCTTCGCTGGTTTGGGTGAGGACATGACGATGTCCGACCTTCATCTGACGACCTGGAAGGGTCACATCCAAACTTTCAGACTCTAGCTTTTTAGCAATGCGGGCTTGCTCGACGAGTTTTGCTTGTTCTTCAAAGGACTTGGTCAAAACATCACGCACTTCGTTGACTTGCTTACCAACAACTGGGCGCATTTCATGTGATAAGTCTTTCAAGCCTTTCAACAGCTCTGTTAGCGAGCCTTTTTTCCCCAAGACCTGCACACGTAGTTCTTGCAATTCCTTGGCATTGTCAACATGCATTGCCTTTAGTTTTGCTTGCGTTGATGTACGCAACTCTTCTAGTTGTTCTTGTAAATCCATACTTCCTCCAATATCTTAACAAAATAGACAACAAAAAAGTGCCAATGCTCCATACACGGAGCGTTGACACGCGGTACCATCCGTTTTCATCTGCTAAGCAGACCTTAATTGAGATCTTCTCATGAGTGAATTCGCCCTGCTTTCTTTTAGCTAACTTCCAGTCACGGTTAGCACTCCCTGAAAAATGCCACAAGGTTACTAGTCTCATAGATCGCTATTTAGTTTCTATCATTTTATCAAAAAGGCTAGTAGATTTCAAGCCTCTAATCCACAGCAACTTCACCATTTGCATAGTTAAAGGTCAAGCCAGACTGGACATTTGGCACAAAGACGTTAAATTCTAAACTGCCGTCAGACGACTTGGCTTCCAAGTGCGTACCTGAAGCTAGGATATTGTCGCCGTCATAGATGAGGGTCACCCGGTAACGCACACGCTTGTTCTTATCTAGTGCCTTACGTACCAGCGTCTCATAGTAGTTTTGCCCTGTCGAGTGGCTACTATTAGCTTGATTTGCCCAAGCAGCTTGGGTCGCAATGTTTTTGGGATTGCTGGTTGAAGCGTCATAGCCTTTCAAGCCACCAACCAAGGCATAGCCCAGCAAATGCCCTCTGTCAACAGCATGGTTGTAAGCACCTTTTAGATTGTAGAGCTGGTGCCAACCTGCTGGCGTCCAAGAGGTCGAGCCATTTCCTGTCTCCTCACGGCTTTTGTATTGACGAGTAGCCTTGCTCAACAGCGCATTAGCGACAGTTGGGACGGTTTGACCTTGGACGGTTTTGGTTTTATTATTGGCATAAGGGGCGCTTGACACCTTGGCATTGAGATTTGTTTTGTTGTTATTGATGATAAAAGCGCCAGCCTTATTCCACGTGATGTCTCCCTTTAGCTGACTTTTGACAGGTATGGTTAGAACTGACTCGGCTAGACTTTGGCTAGGTGTTTTGCCGACAACTTCGGTCTCTTCTGTCGTCGTCTTTGTGGTCTTCGCTTCAAGGCTAGTTGTGATTTGGCGGACGGGATTGTCCTTGGGAAGAACATCCGAATAGCCAAGAGCTAGAGCCAGCACGCCGACAAGAAGAGCTGCTAGTGAATAAGAAGCACGCTTTGCTGTTTTTTTCTTTGCCATATCAGTTTCCTGTAAATTTTCCAATCAAGTCGTGCCAAGTCCCTGGTGAGAGAATAGAAAAGGGATTTTTCCCATCACCAATCACGCCGTAGCCAATCACAAGACCCAGCGCTAGAAAGAAAAGACAAAGCAGGGCAACTAGCCCCAGCAAGCTAAACTGCTTGACAACGTAACGCCAACCTGTATTCATTAGCCTTCCTCACTTACACGACGAATAGTAGCACCTAGTGCTTGCAGTTTTTCGTGGAATTTGTAGTAACCACGGTCTAGGTGATTGAGTTTGCTGACAGTTGTGACACCATCAGCCACCATCCCAGCTAAAATCAGAGCTGCACTTGCACGCAAGTCTGTTGACATGACTGGCGCACCCTGCAAATGCTCACCTCCGTGGATGACAGCGGTGTCACGCATGATTTCAGAGCGGAGTCCCATACGGCGCATTTCCTCTAAATGTTGGAAACGATTTTCAAACACCGTCTCAATCATGGTTGATTCTCCAGAGACAACTGCCATGAGCGCTGTAAACTGCGCTTGCATATCTGTTGGGAAGCCTGGGTGAGGGAGGGTTTTTACGGTCACTGGCTTGAGTTTTGCCACATCAGACTTGACACGGATACCATTTTCCTCCTCAGTCACCTCAACGCCCATTTCCATCAATTTGGAAATCAAGGGACGATTGTGCTCCCAAATGGCATTTTTGACAAGGACATCGCCTGAAGTCATAGCGGCTGCTACCATAAATGTCCCTGCCTCGATACGGTCTTGAAGCACATCGTGCTCAACACCATGCAAGCTATCCACACCAACAATAGTCAGCGTTTCAGTCCCTGCACCTCTGACCTTAGCACCCATTTTATTGAGCAAAACAGCAAGGTCAACAATCTCTGGCTCACGAGCGGCATTTTCGATAATAGTTGTGCCTTCTGCAAGTGTGGCTGCCATCATCAGATTTTGTGTAGCGCCTACAGACGGAAAATCCATGTAAATGGTTGTGCCTTTTAGCTTGTCTGCTGTCGCTGTGATGTCCCCACCAGTCTGTGTAATCTCAGCTCCAAGCGCTTCTAGTCCTTTTAAGTGCAAATCAATAGGACGGCTACCAATGGTACAACCACCTGGCATGGACACAACGGCATGCCCTTTTCTGGCAAGAAGTGGACCTAAAACTACGATAGAGGCACGCATCTTGCTGACGTACTCATAGGGAGCAACGTCTAAAATGTCACCTGTCGCATCTACGGTGACTTGATTGTTTGCCTCGTCAAAAGCGACATCCACATCTAAACCACGCACCACATTATTCATGGTGTAAACATCTGACAAAATAGGGACATTGGTTAATGTCGTCTTGCCTTCTTCAGCGAGGATAGTTGCTGCAAGCAAGGGCAAAACAGCATTTTTAGCTCCTTCAATCGTTACTTGACCTGACAATCGTGTATTGCCACCTTCAATTATGATTTTATCCATGATATTCTCCATCTAAAATAGTATCTTGATTATAGCATAAAGTTTTGTGCTGGTCATTTTTTCTGACTTTTACTGACCTAACATAGCAGTCTGCATGATTGAGAGAACCTCAAGCATAAAGTGGCTGACCATATAGCCAATAGCAATGCTGATTAAAATCAAAAACACACGCAACTGCCCCAGCTTATCTTGAGCATTTTTGACGATTTTAGACCAATCAAAAAGCGTCACCAAGAGGCGGTGCACCAGCAAAATAAAAATCAGATGACTCATCAAAGTCACAAGTGATAAGATATATTCCATGTTATCATTATAGCACATCTTGCTGTAGTCACCAAACAGCAAGTAAGAGTGTAGTCCGCTCCCACAACAAACCACCCCTAGCTAGAGGTGGTTGTTGTCTTTTAAAGAAGATTAGGCTTATTTTTTGACAGAATTTTCTCTTATTAACATAGCAATAATTTTCTCATTTTTCAAATTATTGTATGCTCTTTCATCTATTCTTTTTGCCTCTTTGCCGTATTTCTCCTAAAAATCGTCTACAGACCTATGAAAGTACAGTATTTAACGCTATAATAGACATAGAAAGTTAGGTGACTTATGTATCAGAAACGATTCTTTCTCCCCTCATTTCATAGGCTACGCTCTTTGATTTTTGAGAGTCTCAGAGATTTATTTCCTTTTGCTTTGCTTTATGCCTGGATTCAAATCTTTCAGCAACTTTTCTTTTTTGAAAATGCCTTTTTTCAAGAAACAACTGGTTTTCTAAAGGGCAATCAGATTGTTGTGGCGCTATC
>OBLI01003411.1_pt1 | contig 12243 bp, 18 predicted proteins | sample 1519701 | NCBI WGS metagenome assembly OBLI01 (sample SAMEA3663005, study PRJEB22513) | pig gut metagenome | biome: pig gut; feature: pig-associated habitat; material: faeces | place: France | collected 2012 | reverse complement strand
TTGGTTTAATAAAAATTTCATATATTTAATTTGTAATTTATTATACTTTAATTTAAAAATTAACAGTCATTACTATGAAGATGAAAGAAAGAAACACTCAGTTGAAGAATGCACTTGGTGCAATGGCTTCTAAGGAAACAGTTAAGGCAGTTGCTGCTATTCCTAAGGAGAATGCAAAGAACCGTCAGGGTTATGCTGCTTATTCTCTTTCAGATGAGCTTCGCCTTATTTCTATGCTTAATACTATTAAGCTTGAGCCTCAATTTTACCGTAGTGAGGATCAGACTATGAGAGAACTCCGTGATCTGATTGAAAGAATTGGTCTCAAAGATCCTTACTTTGTTGCGCAGGCAATTGTATATTCTCGTTGCCTTGGTGAAGGAATGCGTTCCGTTAACCATCTTGCAGCAGCATTGCTCGCTCCATTTATTTCTGGAAAGGAATATGCAAAGCGTTTTTATGGCCTTTGGGATAAGAAAGAAAAGAAGGGCGGATGTGTATACCGTGTAGACGATATGTCTGAGATTAAGGACGTATATGCTGCACTTAATAAGTCTACTCTTTCTAACTCAATGAAGAAGGGATTTGCAGCTGTTCTTGAAGCACTTGATACTTATCAGCTTGCTAAGTACAAGGATACTGTTATCGACATAGCAAATCTTACTCACCCTAAGAGTGCTCTTTCTAAGGCAGAGATTGTTGTAGACGGCAAGAAGATGAAAGTTATCGATGCTCTTATGAAGGGTGTTACTGTTTCTGCTGATACTTGGGAGGTAGCTAACTCTGAAGCAGGACAGGAAGTAGCAAAGGCAGTAAAGGCAGGTAAGCTTACTAAGGCTGAGGCTGAAGTAACTCTTGCAAATGCTAAGAATGATAACTGGGAAGCAATGCTTACCGAAGGAAAGCTTGGTATTCTTGCAGCTATTAGAAATATTCGTAGCATGCTTAAGTCTCCTAGAAAGGAAGTTGTAGATGCTCTTTGCAAGCTTGTTTCTAATGGAGAGGCAATCCGTAACGGAAAGATTATGCCATACCAGATTGACTACGCATACGAGGTAGTAAAGAAGGAATTTTCTAACAGTGCTGATGGACGTAGAGTCATGGAAGCCCTTTTGAAGGGATATGAGTATGCGGTTCCTAACCTTGCAGAGGCTCTTCCTGGAAGAACTTGTGTTATGGTTGACTGCTCTGGCTCAATGAACACTTATTGTACACAGGCAGGTCAGAGAAGCAATATTGCAACTAGTGCTGCAGAAAAGGCAGGTCTTATTGCAGCTACAATTGCAAAGGCAACTAATGCAGATGTTGTACGTTTTGGTTCACATGCAGAATTCTACTCTTATGATCCTAATGAGTCAGTTTTCAGCCTTGGCCGTAAGATTGGTCATGACAACATGGGTGGAACTTCAATTCCTTCAGCATTTGAACTTATTCGTAATGCAAAGAGACAGTATGACAGAATTATTCTTCTTTCTGACAATGAGTGCAATACTCGTAGCTACTGGTCAGGAGATTGGGTAAGTGGAGCATACAAGAAGTATGTGCATGATGTTGCAAATCCTTATGTATACGCAGTAGACCTTGCTGCTTATGGAACAACTCCTGTTGCAGGAGATAAGGTAAACTACTACTTCGGTTATGGTTTTGCTATGTTCGAGGATATTGCTTCTAAGGAGTTCAATCCTTCTGCACATATCGAGGCAATTCGTAAGATTGTTATCTAATTCTGTAACATAGAACTTTTGATTTTAGAGTCATTGCACTATTGTAATGACTCTATTATTTTTTTAATCATAATGTATATAATATATGGTTTTAAAATTTAATATGTTATATGAATAAAGGTGTTATTTCTATGGGTATTAAGTGCCCGATAATTCGTGAAGGCGATGATATTGCTAGTATTGTAGTTGATTCTGTTTTTGCTGCTACTGCAGTATATAATAATGGCTATGACTTTAGTAATGATGAACCATTTTATTATGATATAAATGATAAAGATATTATAGGAATTACTGAGAGTGTAGTTGCTCGTTCACAAGGAAATTACGTGACTGTCGATGAAATTGCAAATGATATTAAAAGAGTAATGGGTAATCCTGAAGTAATTACTCTTGATAATTGCATTTATTCTAGAAATAGATTTGCAATGATTCTTAAAGCTATAGCAAGAGCTGCCGGAAAGAAAGTAAGAATTTATATGCCTTCGGAAGATGAAGTTGGAAATGTTAGAACTGGTCATAAATTCACTGGAGTGAATTATGATGACTACTTTAAAAATATAGTTGAAAATGAAGGTAAGGAGTGCATAATTTATCCATGGCATAGAGATTGTTATGATCCAATAGAAGACAAAGATATTATTAATTGTTGTTTGCATAATTTTGAACAGTCAAAGAGAAATAATCCTAAAGTATATACATTAACAGATTTTTGTAAAGATAAATGTAAATATGGTCTTTTAGGAAGCAATAAGTCTACTGAAGAAAAGCTTAAGCTTTTCCCTAATTATGAGGATGCTCTTGATGTTTGCAATAAAGTTAAGAGTCTTATTAAGGAACAAACTAATAAGGATGTAATTGTCTGTGTTTATGGTGATGGATGTTTTAAAGATCCTGTTGGAGGTATTTGGGAATTTGCAGACCCTGTGAGTATGCCTGCATATACAGATGCTGATATTATTGAGTCAACTCCTAATGAAATTAAGATTAAAGCTTTTGCTGATGACCAATTTAAAAGTTTAACAGGAGATGAACTTACTACAGCAGTAAAGAATAAAATTCTTGAAAAGGATAATAATCTTGTTGGAAATATGGCAAGTCAAGGAACAACTCCAAGATTGTATAGAGATTTACTTGCATCTCTGATGGATTTGACGTCTGGCTCAGGTGATAAAGGAACTCCTGTAGTTTTTATAAAGAATTATTTTAATAATTTTGCAAATGCATGACACAACTAGATTATAGTTTTAAACGGTACTATCCTAAGTGGCAAAAAGGAAATGATGGAAGTCCAACATCAAGTCTTAAAAAAGATTGTGTAGAAATTATTTTATACAAGCAACCTGTTTGTGATAAAGTAAATGATTTATTTGAAACTTCATTTAAACCTCTTGCACCCAAAATAATAGATTCTGAACTTGGTTTTAAGATAAAAGAATATCTAACAAAGAAGGAAAATCATTTTATAGGTATAACAGGTAGTATTTGGTATGACCTTCCAGATGAATAATAGGAACACAAAAGATGGTAAAATTTTATGTAGGAGATATAATCCCAGACAAAAATACAATATTTGTATTTGGGTCAAATCCATTAGGAATAAATGGAAATCCTAACCGAGGTACTGGAGGAGCTGCATTGACAGCTGTCCAGTATTTTGGTGTAGGTTTACATGAAAAAATGAATAATTGTTTATCACAATCTAAACAAGCATACGGATTAGTTACAATAAAGGCTCCTGGAGCAAAAAGGAGCCTCACCAGGAATGAAATAATCAATAATATAAGAATCTTATATTCTGTGGCACAAAGCCTTCCAGAAAAGGATTTTAAGGTCGCATATCGAAATACAAGCAAACCTTCTCTGAATGGATACACAGGATATGAAATGATGGAAATGTTTTTAGCAGCAGGAGAAATTCCAAAAAATGTTTGGTTTTCAAGTGAGTGGGTAAATTCATATATTTTTAAAAATAAATTTACTTCAGTAGAATTGATATGATAACAGAGTGCAACACACAAGAAGAATACAAAAAGAAAATTAGTGAACTTCGTAAAGAACGAGATATTCTTAGAGCAAATGCTATTGATAAAGAGATGGATAGCCTTGAAGTTAATAGCAAAATAATAGATTTTACTGTAGGAAATTATGTTATTATTGACAACACAAGCAGAGGTGGATATAAAACATATTTTCATGTAAACACTTGGAAAAATGAACCTCGAGGAGTTAGATTGTATGGAAAAGGTTTTTCTGTTGGAAGTAAATATAACATTCGTTTAGATGAATCTTACAGTTTAAACTGGGAACATTTTATTCAGCCTGTAGAAATCACAGAAGAAGAGTTTTTTGAAGCTTTTGACGAAGAAGTTAAAAAAATAAGAAAAGGACTAGAAGACTTCAAAACATATAAAGAATTTCCAGATATGTATAAGCTTAACTCAGATTTAGATGCAGTCGGGGTTAAATGTATTTGGAAGACGATATAGAAGAAATTTTAATGTGTAAACATTGGAAAAAGCTAATTTGATATGACATATTTAGAATCACTATATTATAGAATAAAACACATTACAAAAAGGCATAATGAAATAAAGGGAATTAACACTGAGCTTACAGAACATGTAGAAGGGGGATCAGAAGGAAATCGGAGGTCCTTATACATGTGAATATTGGATTATTAAATCAGATACACCGAAATATTGCATTAACGTTAACTTTTTGGCGTTGTGATGATGAATTTTTCAAAAAACGATGCAAAAGACTTGATGCAATAGAACTAAAATTTAAATAACGATTTGAAGAAGATGCATAGCAATAAAGAAAAACTCGTTGGATATGATTTTCAAGGATGGCCAATTTTTAAAATGACTTTAAAAGAGGTGCTTTTAGGTCTTGGAGGCAAAGAAGAAGACAATAAAATTATATTTGATGCAAATGATCCTTCAATGAAGATTTATCCATCTATTCTTGAGGATGACGGCATGGGATATGGAGTAAATAAACAATGCATAGTTGAAGCTGAAGTGTTTAAATCAAATGAAGAAAATGCAGATAAAATTTATGTAAATATTTTTAGAGCAGATATTCCAACAGAAAAAGAGCAAAATTATTTGTTTGACCGTTGGAACACAGAAGAAAAAGAAGCTTTAGAAAAAATTTAATAAATAATAAGCAATAAATAATAAAAATAATTATCATCAGATGTTTAAGGTTATGGAGCATATGACAATTGTTAGTTCTTCACTTCATCATGAAGAGCTTGGTAGCGCAATGCTTAGTCTTAGACATGATATTTGCCTTAGTGGGAGATAGATAGTAATTATTTCTATATACTTAAAGTCAACCACTTGAAAAAAAGAGGTTGGCTTTTTTATTTTATAATTTTTTTCATATATTTGAATATGAGTAAAAAATTAAAAATAGCAGTAGACTGTGATGAAGTACTTAGATGTACTATATCAAGAATGGTAGAGCTTTATAATAAAGAATTTAATGCTTCTAAAAAGATGGAAGATATTAAAGACTTTGATGTAGCAATATCATTTCCTGATATACTTGAAAAGACAGGAATTCCTGCTGCACAGTGGTTCTTTGACATACACTCACGAGATATATTCTTTGATAATAAGGCATTTCCTGGTTCTGATTGGGCAATTGAAACTTTGAAGCGATACGGAGATGTAACAATTGTTAGTTATCAGAATAGCTTTGAGAACAAAAGAGATACTTTGGAATTTCTTCATCAAGAAGGTTTAGATACTGATAATGTATGTTTTTTAAAAGAAAAGTATCGTTTAGATTGTGATATTATGATTGATGACAATCCTGATTATTTCAGAGATTGTAAAGCTAAGGTTTGTGTATTGATTACTACTCCTTATAATAAAGATTTAGACTTAAATGAAATTTTGAATTCGTGTAATTGTGAAAAAGTTTTAAGATTTGACTCTTTATTTAGTTTTGTTAAGTATTTTAAACAGATTAATGGAAATTTAATATAATAAATGAATACGAAATTTAATCAAATTAGAACATTCGGAGTTTTGACTTATGCAGACAATTTATTGGAAGTTGCGCATGCAATGATTGATGACTGCAGATTTGAACATCCTGGAGCAGGAGATAGGATTGGCGGAGAAGAAGAACAAGATCTTTTGATCATTATAGATGATATTGTTGAACTTAGAAAAAGAATTAAAAAGTTCAGAATGAAATATTAATATGGGTTTCTTAGTATAGAGGTTTGTACGCAAGTTTGTGGCACTTGAAGGAAGGTTTCGATTACCTTAGAGACCCCTAAAATTTAAAATATATGGTGGATATAAGATAGTGGTTGAGTCGTGGGGACTGTGAATCCCTGAGGACCGGTTCGAATCTGGTTATTCACTCAATGCAATATTGCAGAAAATAAAATTATTAAAAATATGAAGAAGATTTCAAATATACAACAATAAGTCTCCTGATAATACTACCAAGCGGTCTATGTTGAAAAGCCAATCAGCACCCAGGTCCAACAGACAATAATACTGGACAGTGCATGCAGATACAGTTTACAATTTATTGATATGTAAGGTACAGTGAGGGCAGGTAGGGAGCCTGGTCAAAGACAACATAAAACTTGGAGCAGTTGTATATTTACTAATGGCGAGATAGCTTAGTTGGTTAAAGCGTGGGACTCATACCCCCAAGACCACCAGTTCGATTCTGGTTCTCGCTACTAATAAATATTTTGAGAATAGAAATATTTTTAATATATTTGTATAAAGTTCATTGAAATAATGCCTCGGTAGCTCAGTTGGATAGAGCAACAGCCTTTGAGCGATTGATTAATCAATCAGATAGGAGTATACTTTAGGAAACTAAAGATGTAGAACCTCCCTAATTAAACAATTTGACAAAATGGATAGGTTTACCTGACCTATTACAGCAGATGGAGAAAACTCTGCTTACAGAAATGACGTATGGTAAGTGTACGGATGCCGAAAACAGTCTTTAAAGTGAATGACACGGCTAAAACCCACAGAAACGTGGTTTTCACTGAAATAAAGTTAACGACTTTATAAACATGATGTAATTAACCTTGAAAAACAGGTCACAATAAGTCAAATTGCAGGGAAAGCTAAGTTAGATTGAAGAGATTGAGAATGCGGTAAATGATGTGAGAGAAAGTCATATATATGTTCTTTCTCAATATGCTGAAACACTAAGTAAATCTAATATGCTAATCCTGAGCCAATGTTATCTATGATGAATTGTTAGAAAAATTAACTGTAATGGAGTTATGCTAATCTTCACATTAAACAATAAAAAGTTTCGGGACTGAAGAGCCCTGCCGTCTAATAATCATTGCTTGAAAGTACATATTGTGTGTAACATAGAGAGACAGTGTGCAGAGACTTTATAGGAGGAGCCTAAGTTGAAAAGAATGCTTATATAGTATTTTGAATGTCACTAAAGTAGGATTGTAGTGGTTTCCTTTAAAAGAGATAGCGTGAGTAACACATTTTAATATTATGCGCATAGTATTATTAATGAGCGAAGTAATTAAACTAGTTGACGCTTTAGTACAAATATTATATAACTTCTCGGTTGCAACATTTCAATACGGTTTAGAGAAAGTCCAGACCACAAACAAGATGATACTTGACAATACTAAGGGTATCTTAAGACCGTGAAAGAATATCGGTACAGATGTACCGAGGGTCTTGGTAGCGAAAGCTATAGTGGTATGCTAAGCTGTGGGTCCTGCGTTCGAGTCGCAGCCGGGGTACAAAGTAAGCTTTAAGCGTAAGTCGTTATACAGTGATAGATGACACTTACACACCTGGGTGAATTACTGTGTAGTCCAGGGGACAGGTTAGCTTCACCTGTCATCTATGCTCCAGTGGGCCAGCTGGTTTAAGCCGTCACACTCTCAATGTGGAGAACTCGGGTTCGAATCCCGACTGGAGTACTGAGTTTGTTAAGCGAACTGGCTATAAACTTAACCTTTCAAGAAAACACCGGTCTTGACCGTATTAAATGGGTGTTGATTGGTAAATCGTTAACAGGTTTACTCGTAAAGTAACCGCGTAAGAGTTACTTCGTTTCGGGCTGTGCTGCAATTTGGTAGACAGGTATGACTAAGGATCATATGCCGTAAGGTATGAGGGTTCGACCCCCTCCAGCCCGACAAAATAAACATATATTATTAACAAGCCTTGTTCTGTCAGCTGTGCTGAAAACGGCAGGACCTTGCCAGTGGGAGTGGAGTAATCGGGTATGTAAGTGGCCATTAACATACGTAATATGAAACCGAGACGATACTTCGGGTTGTCCAACGAAACTGAAATTGTAAATATAATTCATAAATTACAATTGATGCAGAGACCTCTGAGGTGTAAAATCAGCAATTCCTGCGGGAATAAGCTAATGATAATGCAATCCTCGTGTAGAGTCAACCCTTCATAAGATGGTAGGTTGATGCTCCGAAAGCCGAGGTTATATCAAGTTTCTGATGTAGTAAAGCTTGTTTTATTTTATGGAGAGTAAACCTGGTAGGACTAGGGACTGCCTGCTAAGCAGCTCGTTCAATTTGTTGGATGTGGGTCGGGACCACTGCTCTCCGCTGAGTTTGAAACACAATAATAAAACAAAATAAAACAACATATTTGGTGTTGTTGCAGAAATTTTGTAGCAGTAGAGACCACTTTTATTTTATAAAAAATTTAGAATATCATGAAACACAATAGAATAAAGCCTTCTGGAAATATTGAAGCCGATGTTGTTAAAGCTATAAAAAGGTTTGCTCGCGAAGAATATGCCTTTCAGCCTCCTCGTATGACTAAGAATAAAAAGAAATACGACCGTAAAGCTGAAAAGAATAAGCTTCTGAGAGATTCAGAAGCTTATTTTTTATATACGAAAATAATATTTAAAGACCCGGCAAAATGGAACTAAGAGACATTTATTTGAAAAATGGAACTCTCTTTGCAAAGGGATTTGAGAGAGTAGTTCATGGTGGTAGAGGTGACTACGTTGAATTTACAAGAGACCAGATTGTACCTCAATTGCTATATAAGATGAGTTTATCAGTATTTGATGAACAAAAGGCTAATAAAGAACCTAAGTTTTACTACTATTGGCTAATTCCTTCAACAGACGAAATGGTGAAAGTGTACTATCAACTTGCAGAAGTTAATTATGCTGATTATAAAGTTGGGTATTACTATGTTGCACCTGCATACTTTAATGATTTCCATGAAAACCGACCTTTGTTTTAGATAGAAATATATTTTTCGTATATTTCAAATATAATTTTAAATGTACAATTAAATATGTTCAAACAAGCAATATGCCTAACACATTGTTCTCCTGACTTTATAGACAGACTTGAAATGTTAGGATATAAAAATTCTAAATATTCCATAGAATTTAGCGGAAGTGACAAGAATACAAGAGATGATCTTTGTGTATGTACTTCTATTGTTCAATCTGAGTCAGATCCGAATTCTGTATCATATATAATTCTTACTAAAAAAGAGGCATTATCTAAAGATCCACGAATTAGTTGGGTTAATATTAGTACACATAGATATATTACAGATAATGAAGACCTTGCAGTCGCGCTTGCTAGTCTCAAAGAGGATGACACTGATAGATATCAGTTTTTTACAATAGATTGTGACTTTCAGTTTGATAACAGAGAACTCTTCAAGAAAGGGCATTTGATCTTTTGCACAAGAGACACGTGGAATCTTGATTTTGACAATGAAGGAAATCCTTTGGAGTTCTCAAGCAGAAATGTACCTGCACATAAATCCACGAAAGAAGAGATTTTAGAATTTTTTAAAAAGGAAAACATGTAATGAATATGTTTAGAACCGTTCAAGGTAAGAGAATAGAATTGACCGAATACATTCGGGAATATATAAAGAATCATCCTAGTGTACAGATAATTGTTGGGTGTGATAGTCAGAATTATTCAAAAGATACTGTATATGTAACTGCTGTTGTGTTGTATGACCCTGGTCATGGTGGACATGTTGTTTTTGAAAAGGAACGTGTTCCCAAGGAAAGAATTCGTGCACAACGTCTTATGAATGAAGTTTGGAAATCTGTTGAAACTGCAAAGCGCATTTCAGATGCAGGCCTTCCAAAACCAGAGTACATTGATATTGATGTTAACCCAAATCCTAAGTGGAAGTCTAATGAAGTTTTCGAATCAGCTAGAGGACTTGTAGAAGGAATGGGTTATAGATGTAGATATAAGACACTGTCTGTAATGGCAACTTGCTGTGCAGACCATATTGTTAGATCTTAGTAAAATATGTATAAAAATTTAAGTAGTGACATTTGTTGCTGCTTATTTTTTTATGATAAATATAAAAATTAAAATAAAGAAATAACTATGGTAACATTAAGTAACGGCCGTACTAATTTTTCATTCAATGCAACTATCGATGATTTCTCATTTGATGGAAATTGTTCATTGAAAGATGGACATGTTATTGATATGAATGCAAGTGTTAGACTTACTACTCCGCAGGATGCACAAGACCCTTATGTTGGAAATATCAATTACAACAAGGGATTTGAAGCAAATGCTAATGCAAATGTTTCAGTAAATGCAAAGGATGCTTATATGTCAAATGTTCTTGACGTTGTTTTAGGTCTTGTTACAGAAATTGAGCAATCAAATTAATTTATGATAATTAAAGAAGAAGCTGACATTAGAGATATTATAATATCTAAAAAATATACATATAAGGGTCATTTAACTATATGTCATAATGACTCTTATATGTCATATATTTTAGCAGCAGGAATATTTGTAGATAATGTAAAATACGGTGCATTACATTATTCTTGTGATACTAATACAGAAAACTGTTTAAGAATAGCATCAAACAATGAATATTTCAATGATATAATGAATGATTTCATGTCTGCTATTGAAGAGATTGAAGATGTAGTAAAATCAAATAGATGATTTTCCTATATAATATAAAATATAAAATTAAAGAATTTATAGTCTATGTTAATTAATGACCTTGTAGTTCTTAAAAATATGCTGAAGGATACTAAAGTAGGAAGAATGAGTAATGATGGTCTTCGTGCTTATCTTAAGCTTTCTATAGAATTGAATAAGTATTCTAATGAATTTGAGAGTAAGAGAAATGATCTTATCAAAGAAGCTGTTGCTAATAAGGGATATGACGTAAATACTATAACACAAGAGCAGGATAGAGAAATTTGGAATATTATTGCTCCTATTCTTGATGAATATCTTTCAGGAGAAGTAGAAGTAAATACCAAAGTTCTTACTTGGAATGATCTTTGTGACGGTATTTTGAATATGCCAGAAAATGACAAGCTTACATTTGAAGTAAAGTCAAAACTTACTGAGTATCTTTGTTCTGAAGAACTTTAATTTTTATTGAGATGGTATTTGTAGAGTCTCATCAAGATGTCGCAGAAGCTTACATAATTGAAGGATTAAGAAGGCTTTGGGCGGCATCAGTTGATGAAAACGGTATATCTGTTAATTTTGATTATGAATTTCACCATTGTCCTGTAAAGGGCACTACCCATTATGTTCCATATGAAGATGTATATTGTCCAGACATTCTTCAAACTGAAATTATTAATGATTTATTAAATGAAGACTACTACACTCCAACAGGAAAAATCTATAAATTGAATAAGACAAGATACGAGCAACAAATAAGATGCAGCTGTGTTCTTGGTGCATCACCGTGGTCTTGCAAAAGAACATTTTTAGGCAAACATCCAAAATTTAAAGAGATAGAAAAGAAGTTCGATTGAACTTCTTTTTTATTTTATAACAGTAATTCAAGAAGATAAATAAAAAAATAATAAACATAATTTAAAATATATGGCAAAGTATGTATTAAACTATACAAAGGCCGGTCCAAAAACTGTTAATTGTGCAATTCTTGATGAGAATTGTTTATCTGAAACTTATACAGTTCAATTTGATAACGGTGTCATTAAAAATGTAGAAAAAAGAAAAGTAAAAGCACTTGACCACATTGATGAAGCGGTTCTTGACAGACTTAAGAAGTTTGCTAAAAATCTAATTGACAGAGTAATTACTGCAGGTAAAAGAGTATTCTTTGACCTTGGTGGAAAAATTGCTCGTTTATTTCCTCCTGTAAATATCATGGCAACTGCAGAAGAAATTCCTGCTTTATCATTTTATCCATCATCACAAACTGCAGCATTTGCAGAAGAGAATGGAATAGATGCACATGAAATAGTTAATGATCCTATAGAAGATGAATACTTCTTAAAGGATGCAAACGAATATTTGATGGAAATTAAAACTGCTTATGAAAAAGGAGATGAGAAAAAGCTTGCTAAATTGTATGCAGTATCAGAGTCAATGTCAATTCTTTTTGGTAATCAATTGAATGAGGGTATTGAAGACCAATCACTTGAGCATAAAGATTGGCCTAATGTTAACTCAGAATACATGGAAAAGAAGATTGGGGAAGAATATGAGGGGATTGTATCT
>OBLI01003409.1_pt1 | contig 12247 bp, 13 predicted proteins | sample 1519701 | NCBI WGS metagenome assembly OBLI01 (sample SAMEA3663005, study PRJEB22513) | pig gut metagenome | biome: pig gut; feature: pig-associated habitat; material: faeces | place: France | collected 2012 | reverse complement strand
TTCTCCTTTATATAATGTATATTACAAAAATGAGGGTTTATACCCTCATTTTATAGTATTCCTAAATATGTAGCTGGATTAACATATTGCTTATTAAGTATTGTTCCAAAATGTAGGTGATATCCCGTCGAATTTCCTGTAGACCCAACATATGCTATAACCTGTCCTGCGCTAACCTTTTGGCCAACGCTAACAATAATAGAAGAACAATGTTCATAAACAGTAACTAATCCATTTCCATGATCTATCATTATATATTTTCCTAATGCATTACATGGATCTTTTGCATTACTTTTTGGATAATTATGTTCACATGAAGTATTAACTTTGATAACAGTTCCGCCATCGGCTGCTAATATATTTGAATTTTTAGGTGCTGCTATATCAATACCTTTGTGATCAGTACTTCCTCCTCCTCCTGGAGATTTTCTATTTCCAAACCAAGAAGTAACATTTGAAGAAGCTTGTGATGGCCATTTTAATTTACCACCCGTATATTTTATATTCGAATTACTATTATTTTTAGGTACATAATTTAGTAGACTTTTTTCTGCTGATCTAATTTGAGCTTTTGCATTATCAATTTCTTCTTGTAACTTTTTTTCCTCTTCTGACAATGAATTTACTTTATTTTGTTTTTGTACTTTTTGATTATTTAATAATACTCGTACTTTTTCTTGTTCTGCTTTCTTTGTTTTCAAGTCTTTTTGTTTATCTTCTAGTGATTGTTTATCTTTTTCTATTTTTGTTTTTTGATTATCTATACTTGTTAATAAATCAGAATCATTTTCTAGTATTTCTGATACTAAAAAATAATTAGATAAAAAGTCTGAAAAACTACTTGAATTTAGTAAAACATCCAAAAATGTTGTTTCGCCAGCTTCATATTGAGCAGATATTCTATCTTTTAATAGGTTTTCTTGTTCTGTATATTTTTTTTGTGTTTCTTCAAGTTCTTTTTTTAAATTATCTATATCTTTAGAAAGTGTTGTTAGTTCATCTGATAAATCATCTAATTTATCTTGATTGTCATTTATAGATACATTTAATTCTTCTATTTCATCTATTACAGCTTCTTTTTTTTCAGTAACTTGTTTTTTTTCTTTTTCTGCCTCTTCTTTCTTCTGCTGTGCTTCTTCTTTTTTTTGTTGAATTTCTGATTTTGTTTCTGCAAAAACACTAGCACTTAAGCTAAAAATTAAAATCATCGATATTAAAACACTTACTACTTTTTTTGCCATTTGTTTATACCTCCAAATATTTTCTCATTGATAAGGCACTTCCTATTACACCTATACCAATGCCTAGAGCTAAATATACCAATATAATTAATGTAAACATATCACTAAATCCTACTAATGTTATTCCTAAACTTGTTATTAAACTTGATTCCATTAGTTTAGCTGCTACTACTTTATATATTCCTCCAACTAGCAGAACTGATATTCCTGCTGATATGATTCCTATTATCATACCTTCTACAATAAAAGGCCATCTTATAAATGAATTTGTCGCTCCAACATACTTCATTATTGATATTTCTCTTCTTCTTGCATACACTGTAAGTTTTATTGTATTTGCTATTATAAATATAGAACCAACTATTAATCCTATAAGTATAGCTGCTGTAACTATTCTAACTCCATTTGCTATACCAATTAATTTTGTTATTGTTTCGTTACTACTTGTTATTCTTTTTATATTATCTAATTGATTTATTTGTGATTCTACTTTGCTTGCTAATTTCAAGTCTGTTAATGTTACTTTGTATGATGCTGGTAAAAAGTTGTTTTTTTCATATCCTGCTAATAAATATGATTTTTCTCCAACCTTTTCTTGCATAATATCTAATGCTTCATCTTTTGATACAAATGTAATTTTGTTAACACCTTCTATTTGTTGTAGTTGTTCACCTACTTTTGTTATTTCTTCATCTGTTGCATCATTTTTTATAAATACTTGTATTTCTTGAGATGATTCTACTGTATTCATAATATGATTTACATTTTCACCTATTATGAAGAATAATCCAAACACTAACATTGATATACACATTACTAGTATTGCTGAAAATGTAGACTTTTTGTTTTTGAATACGTTTCCAAAACCTTCTCCTATTAAATAACTAACTATATTAAACTTCACTATCGTACCCACCTTTTTTACTATCTCTAACTATAACGCCTTTATCTATTTGAATAACTCTTTTTTTCATTTTATCAACTATGTCTTTAGCATGTGTTGCCACAACAACTGTTGTTCCTCTCATATTAATGTCATTCAATAAATTCATAATATCCCATGCTGTATCTGGGTCTAAGTTTCCTGTAGGCTCATCTGCAATAAGCATTGATGGATTATTTACTAAAGCTCTTGCTAATGCAACTCTTTGTTGTTCTCCTCCTGATAATTCATTTGGATACATTTTTGCTTTTCCACTTAATCCAACTAATGATAATACCATTGGAACTTGTCTTCTTATATGCCTTGGTGTTGCTTTTACTATGTACATTGCAAATGCAACATTTTCATATACTGTTTTATCTGGTAATAGTCTAAAGTCTTGGAATACAACCCCCATACTTCTTCTTAAGAATGGAACTCTTGATTTTTTTAAAAAAGTTGTATCTCTTCCGTTTATAATTATATTTCCTGATGTTGGTTCTTCTTCTTTTAGTATAAGTTTTATTAATGTTGATTTTCCTGAACCTGAAGTTCCTACCAAAAATGCAAATTCCCCCTTGTTTATTTTAAAATTTGCATTATGTACCGCTTCTGTACCTGTTGAATATGTTTTTTTTACATTTTTAAACTCTATCATTTTAAAATTTCATTCCTCTCATAGTTGTAAAATATGTTTCAAATATCGAAACAATTTTACAGTATAATCATAACAATATTCTATTTTTTTTTCAAGTCTTTTTATAAAAAAAATACAGGTAATTTTTGGTTTCCTGTATCTTTTTGAATTTATTTATTTTTTTTGATTTCTTCCACAATATCTTTTGATGTTATTTTAAAATATTTCATTAATTCTTCAGCTTTTCCAGATGTTCCAAATTCATCTTTTATTCCCATTCTTACTACTTTTTTAGGATATTCTTCTGATAAAACTTCACATACTGCTGTTCCTAGCCCACCAATTATATTGTGGTCTTCTATTGTTATTATTTTATTTGTTTCTTTTGCTGATTTTATTATTATTTCTTTGTCGATAGGTTTTATTGTATGCATATCTACTACTCTAATATCTATTTCTTCTTTTGCTAGCTCGTCTTTTGCTTTTAGTGCTTCCGCAACGGTTACTCCTGTTGCTATAACTGTAGCATCTGTTCCATTTCCAAATTGCTTTCCTTTTCCTATTTCAAATTTTTCATTTTCATCATATATTACTGGTGTTGCTAATCTTGATAGCCTTAAGTATACTGGTCCTTGTATTTTTGATATTTCTTTTACTGCCCATTTAGTTTGTGTGTCATCTGATGTTGAGATTACTGTCATATTAGGCAATGTTCTCATCATACTTATATCTTCTAACATTTGATGTGTTGCACCATCTTCTCCCACTGTTATTCCAGCATGAGTTGCACAAATTTTTACATTTAATTTTGGATAACATATGCTATTTCTTATTTGATCATATGCACGTCCTGCTGCAAAAACTGCAAATGTACTTGCATATGGTATTTTTTCCATTGTTGACATTCCTGCTGCTGTTGACATCATATCTTGTTCTGATATTCCCATATCAAAAAATCTTTCTGAAAACTCTTTTGCAAAAAGTTTTGTTTTTGTTGCTCCCGATAAATCTGCATCTAAAACCACTATATCTTTATTTTCTCGTCCTAGTTCCAGCAGAGCTTCTCCATAACTTTGTCTTGTAGCAATCTTTTTATCTAAATTCATATTTATCTTCCTTTCATTTTTATGATAATTCTTTCATTGCTTGTGTATATTCTTCTTCTGATGGTGCTTTTCCATGCCAATCAACTTGATTTTCCATAAAAGATACACCTTTTCCTTTTATTGTTTTTGCAATTATTACTGTTGGTTTTCCTTTTATTTCTCTTGCTACTTCAAATGCATTTATTATTTCTTCATAATCATGTCCATCTATATTCATTACCGTAAACCCAAAACTTTTGAACTTTTCAGCTATTGGCTTTGAATTCATTACTTCTTCTATTGTTCCATCTATTTGTAAGTTGTTATTATCGACAATTAAACATAAATTATCTAATTTGTATTGTGCTGCTGACATTGCTGCTTCCCATATTTGTCCTTCTTCTATTTCGCCATCTCCTACTAAGCAATATACCCTTATTCCTTTTTTATCTAATTTAGACATCATTGCAATACCATTTGCAACAGACAATCCTTGGCCTAAAGAGCCTGTCGACATGTCTACACCTGGTATATGTTTCATATCTGGGTGCCCTTGTAGATAACTTCCTAGTTTTCTAAATTTTTTTAAATCCTCTTTTGGAAAATATCCCTTTTCTGCTAGCACCGCATATAAAGCTGGTGATGCATGTCCTTTTGATAGTATAAATCTATCTCTATTTTCGTCTTTTGGTTTTTGTGGATTTATATTCATTTCATAAAAATATAATACTGATAGTATATCTGCAATTGATAATGCTCCTCCTGGATGTCCTGATTTTGCACTATATACTTCTTCTATTATATCTTTTCTTATTTCTTTTGATATCTTTTCTAATTCTTCAATATTAGCTTTCAAAATATCACTCTCCTTACAATATTTAATATATCATAACAATAAAAAAAATACTATATTTTTTCATTTATTATTTGATTTATGCTAATATTTATAGTATAATTAATTTTGTTCAAATTTTAGAATTAAAAATTCTATCAACTTTTTTTACAACATAGGAGGGCGTATTTTGAAAAAGGAAAAAAGTATTATTGGACTGGTAATTAAATTATTATTTATTACCATAGCTACAATTTTTGTCTTTAAAAAGGGCTGGTTTTTATTTGGTTTTTTGGTATGTTATGAACTATTTATAATAACTTTATTTATTCATTTTAAAACTAGATTTTTTAAAACAAAAATGTATAAATCATTTGCAAAATTATATATTACAAATGATGTTTTTACAATGTCAACTGTAATATTAATTCCTATTGAAATTTTAATAGTAATCTTATTTTCTATGCTTAATTACATTGTTTCATTGTTTGTAATTTTTTCAGTAATACAATTAATTATTGATTTTATTGTTACTTTTGAAATTTTACCAGTTGTTTTAATGATTTTATGTAGCAAAGACGAAGATATATAATCTTCGTCTTTTTCTTTTTTATTAGTCTTTACTTACATTAGCATATTTTTTCAATTTTTCATATACTAAATAGTTTACTGTTCCTGCTGGGAAATTTCCATTTTTATCTTTTTTTCCTGCTGGGACTCCTGTTAATATTTCAATTCCTTCTTCTATTGTTGATACTGTATATATATGGAATTTTTTGTTTTTTACTGCCTCTACTACTTCGTCTGAAAGGTTTAAGTTCATAACATTTTGTACTGGTATCATCACTCCATGACTTCCATCTAATCCTCTCATTTTACAAATATGATAAAATCCTTCTATTTTTGCATTCACTCCACCTATTGGTTGAATTTCTCCTTTTTGGTTTACAGATCCTGTTACTGCAATTGATTGATTTATTGGTAAGTCTGATAAACTTGAAAGTAATGCATATAACTCTGTACTTGATGCACTATCCCCATCTACACCATTATATAACTGTTCAAAACATATACTTGCAGTTAATGATAGTGGTATATCTTGTGCAAATAATTCACCTATATATCCATTTAGAATAAGAACACCTTTAGAGTGTGATGAGCCTGATAGTTCTACTTCTCGTTCTATGTCTACTATTCCTCTTTTTCCTACATATGTGTTTACTGTTATTTTAGCTGGTTTTCCAAATGTGTAGTCACCTATTGTCATAACTGTTAATCCATTTATTTGTCCAACTTTTGCTCCATTTGTACTTATTAATAATGTATTTTCTTTTATCATTTCTGTATATTTAGCATCATATTTTTTTATTCTTTCTATTCTTTCTTCTAGTGCTTTTATTACATGTTCTTCTTTTACAACTTTTGATTTACTCATTTTAGCCCATGTACATGCTTCTCCTATTATTTGAGATAAATCATTAAATCTTGTTGATAATTTATTTTGATTATCAGCTAATCTTGATGCATATTCTATAATTTTAGCTACTGCATATTTATCCAAATGTGCTAATCCTTCTTGTTCACAGAATCCATGTATAAATCTTGCTAATTTTATAACATTCTCTTCTGTTCTTGGTGCATCATCTTCAAATTCTACTTTTGCTTTAAATAATTTTCTAAAGTCTGAATCCATTGCAAGTAATGAATGATATATATTGGCATTTCCTATTAAAATTACTTTTATATCAAGTGGTATTGGCTCTGGCTTTAATGATACCATAACCATTGATGAACGTTGATCTGCTGTATTTTCTATACTTGTTTCTTTTATTCTTAAAGCTTTTTTTAATGCTTCATAACATAATTGATTTGCTAATAGATCTTTTGCTTGGAATATGATATATCCACCATTTGCTTTTTGTAAAAGCCCCGCTTTTAGCATAGTATGGTCTGTTTTTAGTGAACCATAATAATTTTCATATTCTAGTTTTCCAAATATATTATGGTATGAATAGTTAGAATCCATTATTACTGGAGCACCTTCTAGAGTACTGTTATCTATAAATAAATTTACTCTATAATTAAGCCATGGTTTTGGTTGTTGCATAGCTTGCATTGGTGTTCCTGGCTGGTTTACTGTTTGTTTTTGCTCCATAAATGCCGGAACATTTTTTAGTATATCCTTTTTTATATCATCTAAGAATTTACTTATTTTTTTATTCCTTTTAAAATTAGATTTTACAATGTTTATTCTAGCATTTACTGTCATTAATGCTATATTTGACTGCCATTCTTCTATTCTCTTATCTGATTCTTTTTCTATTGTTTTTATTTGACTAATTGCTGATATTATTTGTTCTTGTACTATATTTGATTTATCTTCATATTCTTTTTTTATTTCTTCATCAAGTTGCTCAAATTCTTCTTCTTGAAGTGTTTTTCCATCTACTACTGGCATCATATATATACCATTTTGTGCTGTTTTTACTTCGAATCCATATTTTGCAGATTCCTTGTTTAATTTTTCTAATAAATTACTTCTCTTTTGTTCAAATTCTTGTTTTATTAAATTCTTTTCTTTTTCAAAATCCTCATTACTAAAAGTATTATTTATATCATTTTTTATATCTTTTATAAATTGATCCATTAATTCTTTAAAAAGTTTACCTTGTCCTGGTTGCAATGATATTGCTATTGGTTCATTAGGATTTTCAAAGTTATAAACATAACACCAATCTGAAGGAACTTTTTTCTTTTTTGATATTGTATCCAAATATTTTTTTGTGTACATTGTTTTTCCAACACCACTTGGACCTTCTAGATATAAATTATATCCTTTTACATCTACATTTAGTCCAAATTCTAGTGCTTTAATTCCTCTATCTTGTCCTATTCCTGTTGATATTCCTTCTAATTCTTCTGTTGTTTCAAATGGTAGTTTGTTTGGATCGCAAACCTTTTTCAAGCTTTTGTAGTTTAATTCATTTTCCTTTTTCATATGTATTTCTCCTTTAATTTAACTTAATATTTAAAGTTTTTTATTAACCTTCAAATTCCACATCTAATTTTAGTGTCATTATAATTGCATCATCTGTATTATTGTAATATTTTTTTCTTAATCCAACTTCTTCAAAATGATATTTTTTATACAAGTTTATTGCCGGTTTATTATTTATATTAACTTCCAATGTTATGTTGTTTAATTTCCTTTGTTTTGATATTTCTATTAACCTTTCCAACATTTTGGTTGCTATTTTATTTTTTCTTTTATCCTTTTTTGTAACTATATTAGTTATATGTGCCTCATCTATAGGTTGCCAAATTCCTGCATATCCAACTACTTCATTATCATTTTCTTCATCTATTGCCACAATATATGTTGATGCTGGATTTTCTAACTCACTTTTTAAGACATTTTCATTCCAAAACTCATCAAAATTTTCTTGTAAATTATCTCTTATTTTATCCAAATGACTTTGTGTCATACTTTCTATTATTATATTCATATATTTTCCTTTATTTTTTCTGCCTTTCTGCATTAGATTTTCTTAAGTAATCTGGTAGTAATTTATTTGTATCCACAGCTTCATCTCTTTTTATATATGATATTAAATTTATATTTCTTGCATTTAGTTTATTTGCTACTTCCGTTTCAAATATTGCCTGTTTTCCCATAGTTTCTACTATTTGTTCTTTATAGCTTTTACTTGCATCTCCTATAAAAGTAATTTTACTTTTCATCTTTTTTGATTCTTCTAATACATTTTTAATTGTATCAAATTTTAATTCACCAATTTGTTTTATGATGTTGTCTTTTCTTTCAAAAAATCCACAGTAAACATTATTATTTCTTGCATCTATTATTGAACATATTATTCCATCATTAGTAGAATTATATGCTAATATTTCTAATGAAGATACTCCAACCGCCTTTTTATTTGTCGCATCTAAAAATGCTTTTACAGTTGCTATTCCTATTCGTATTCCTGTAAAAGATCCTGGACCTTTGTCACATGAAAATAAGTCTATATCTTTTAATTCTGTTTTTGTTTCTTTTAATAATTCATCTACTAACGGCATTAGTTTAACAGAGTGTGTATTTTCATCTTCCAATATTTTTTCTTTTATAAGTTTATCATTTTCTGATAAAGCTACTGCACATACTTTACTTGATGTTTCTATTCCTAAAATTTTCATTCTACTTTCCTCTTCTTAATTTAGTTATATTTTATATTAACTATTCAATTTTGTAAATATACAATGAAAATTTTATTTAATATTTTTATTTATTATGTTATAATAATTTTATCGGAGGAATTTACTATGTTTAAAAAAATTTTGGGTATTATTTTAGATATTATTTTTATAGTTTTAATAATAGGAATTATATATTACTTCTTTATTCTAAAAAAAGATAATACAATGATTGAGAATGTACAACTTCAGTCATTTTCTCCTAACTATGAAGATACCGTATCAAATAGTCAAGCTTTAACAAACCTTAATGTTATTAATGAAAATACAAATAATTCTAGTACAAATTCTATTAGTACAAATAACAAATATTATTATAATCAATTAGGTTATAACGCAAAACTTATTTATACTGCTTTGGAAAATAATATAGATAACTTAAAAAAAGATAATTTTAAAATAAATTTTTCTACTAAATTTAATGATTTATTAAATAAGCAAAATGGAAAAAGTGTTTTAGATAGGTCTTTTCAAGCAGCTTTAGATGCATTTTTTTATGATCATCCAGAATTATTTTATATTGATTTAACTAAAATAACTTTATATACAAAATATACCACAATCGGTAGTAAAACCACATATACAGTTTCACTTACTCCTAAGGACGATAAAAACTATTTAGCCGACGGATTCTACTCTGAAACTCAAGTTGATACTGCAATTAATCAAGTACAACAAATCCGAAACAGCATAGTAAGTAGAGTTAACGGTAATAATTATAATAAAACTTTAATTGTTCATGATACATTAGTTGATATGTTAGATTATGATCAAAGTATCAACGGAATAAACACTCATAATATATATGGTGCTTTTATGGAACATAGTGTTGTATGTGAAGGATATGCAAAAGCTTTTAAATATATTATGGATTCTCTAAATATTCCTTGTATTTTAGTTGGTGGTGTCGCTACTAATAATACCTCTACTACCGAATCACATATGTGGAATTACATACAATTAGATGGCAATTGGTATGGTGTGGATGTAACTTGGGATGATCCAGTGATTATTGGTGGTAGTTCAAAAAAATCTTCAAGAGTAAGAAGAGATTATTTTTGTAAAGGAGCATCATCTTTTAAATTGCATAAAGCTGATGGAAAAATATCTCAAAATGGTGAAACTTTTTCCATTCCAACATTATCCTCAAAAAATTATAAAAACAAATAAAACAATTTGTTATGTTTTACTATTAAAATAAAAAAACTCCACATATTTATGGAGTCTTTTTTATTTCTATAATTCTTTTATCAAAATTATTTTCATCTTTTTTAATATTAATTCTTATACAATTTTTAGGTAATGCCTCTTCAATAATCTCTCCCCACTCTACTATGCAAATTCCTTTAGAAAAATATTCTTCTCCTCCAATTGCATAAAACTCATCAACATCAGATAATCTATAAACATCAAAATGATATATCGTTGCGTTCTCATTTTTATATTCATTTACAATTGTAAATGTAGGACTAGAAATCTCATTTTCTAAACCAAAATAAGATAAAAATCCCTCAGTAAACTTAGTCTTTCCAGCTCCCAGCTCTCCTGTTAAAACAATTACTGCATTTTTATCTATATTTTTCGCAATTTCTTTTGCAATATTCTTTGTTTCTTGTTCCGAATTTGTTATTATTGTTCTCATATTAAAACCTCTTACATTATAATAACATATTTTCAATATTTTTAATAGACTAATTTTTAAAAATATGCTAAAATATAAATATGCGGGTATAATTTAGTGGTAGAATGCCATGCTTCCGACCTGGTGGCGCGAGTTCGATTCTCGCTACCCGCTCCATTTAAAATCAACTTACGAACTAAAAAGTTCGTGAGTTTTTATTTTATATTGTCAATTGTATGGTTGTCAAAAAACTCCGTCCCCGTTGACATTCTCCCTTACATGTTGTACATACTTCTTCTACAAATTCTTTTAATATATTTTTTATAAAATTTTCTCCTTTTATTTAAAAAATATAGCCACTCTATAATTCAATCTGCTATATATAAGATTTTTTTGCATACAAAAAGAGCAACCAAATGGTTGCTCCCTTGCCTAAGAATTAGTCGTGATGACCATGTTCATTAGTTTTGCCATTGTACCAATCGTGAGAATGACCCTTGGATGAATTGCTAGGTCCATACACGTCAATGCGTGAATCCGTCTGTCTGACAGTTCCACCATCTGATGTAGGATAGCAGAATTTACCATCCATAGCGTCAAGCAAATCGTCCTCAAGAGACTGTTTGCTTTCCTTTGTGTTTTCATAAGTGCCGTCCCATCTACTCATAATGATACCTCCTAATATAATTGTATAGGGTTGATGGCTTATGCAAAAATAATTTTGCTGTACATATTATAGTATATTATGTTTACTTTGTCAACAGATTCTTTATTATATTCTGTGGTCAATGGGGACGGAGTTTTTTGACATAAATTATACAATAAGATTTTTCCTATCTGTTTATAAAATTATTATTCTGTAAAAGAACTAGGGTGATAAGAATCTATACCCAAAGTTTCTGCTTTTCTTAAAACATCAATTCTATCATCTACAAATGCTACTTGTTTTATATCAATGTTATAATGTTTACAATATTCAATTATAACTTCTGGTTTTAATAATGTAGAACATATAAAAAATACATTTTCTCTTTTTATATTTGGATAATGTTCAGATAACCATTTATATTTTTGATCTATTTCAGTATTAGTTGTAACCGCACCTAAAACAAATATTTTATTACTATCTAAATTTTCTACAACTCTTTGCATCGTTTTAAGTGGCCTAGCCTTATAAAACAAATCATTAAACAATAAATCTTCAAGTGATTGACATCCAAGTTCAGAACATCCTCCACCATACAATCTATCTTTATATCTATATTCGGATAATGTTCCATCAATATCAAAAAAAACATATTTTTCTTTTAATTTTTCAACCATAATTATTACTCCTAACATATACTATTTATATCAATTTAAAAACTAAATTAATTATACTATACTTTGACATTCTTTTCTATACTCCCTTGAAAATATCTAGGAAAATGATATAGTGAATTTATTAGAAAGATTTAATCAAATCTTATAGTCTTATTTTCGCATACGTGTATAGTTAAGGCTCCATCTTGCGTGATGTAATATGTTTTATGTGTATGGGCGGACGACTCTACATACATTTAGAAATCATAGAAATTTATCTATCATCTCATTTTTTTATGTTGTCAAAAAACTCCGTCCCCATTGACAACCCATTGATAACTTTTATTCAAAGT
>OBLI01003408.1_pt1 | contig 12256 bp, 9 predicted proteins | sample 1519701 | NCBI WGS metagenome assembly OBLI01 (sample SAMEA3663005, study PRJEB22513) | pig gut metagenome | biome: pig gut; feature: pig-associated habitat; material: faeces | place: France | collected 2012 | reverse complement strand
AAAATTAAACAAGATGGAGCCCAGCAGGGTGAAGTCTTGATTGAACCGGAACTAATAAAAAGTGAATCTACAAGAAAGTAAGAAGCTGGCTAAACAGCTTCTTTTTTTGATACCGGTAACAGATAAAATTTATTGTAAGCGCTTATAATAATTGCTTAAAATAAAATTCATGGAGGATGTGTATTATGAGACATTGGTATGATCAAGCAATTATTTATCAAATTTATCCGAAGTCTTTCCAAGATTCTAATAGTGACGGTATTGGTGACTTAAATGGAATAAGAAAGAGAATACCGTATTTAAAGGAATTAGGAATCAATGCTGTTTGGCTAAATCCAATTTTTGTTTCTCCACAAGTGGATAATGGCTATGATGTATCAAATTATTTTGCTATTGATCCAAAGATGGGAACAATGGAGGATATGGACAACTTAATTAAAGAGATGCATGAGGCTGGTATTCATGTAATTATGGACTTTGTATTAAACCATACTTCTGATCAGCATCCCTGGTTTCAAGATGCTATAAAAAATCCAGAAAGTATATATCGTGACTATTATATTTTTGCTGGAGAAAACAATCAGCGTCCAAATAATTGGGGAAGTTTTTTCGGAGGAAGTGTTTGGGAAAAGGATCCTGCAGGTACCGGACAATTTTATTTTCATCTTTTTGATAAAAGAATGCCTGATTTGAATTGGAATAATCCAGAAGTTAGACATGCAATGACTGAGATTGCAAAATATTGGCTAGAAAAGGGAATTGATGGATTAAGACTAGATGCATTTATTCATATTGCAAAAGCAGATTTAAGACAGAATTTTCCGGTTAATTGTAAAGATGAAGAGCCAGTGATTGCAGAACCATTTTTTGCTAATTTACCACAAGTTCAAAAATGGATGCGACCGTTTTGTGAGGAAATAAAGCAAGATTATCCTGATGCATTACTTTTAGGAGAAGCAGCAAGTGCAAATGTGAATTTAGCTATGGATTATACAAATAAGGATAATCATTTAATGGATAGCGTAATTACTTTTAGATATTTTACTGAAGATCAGAGCAAAATTGATCCTAGTTTTTTGAGTAATTATCAACCTAAACCATTAGATTGGATTAAATTTAAACAAAATCAAACTATTTGGCAACAAACCTTAAGTGGAATTTCTAAGCCTACTCTTTATTGGAATAATCATGATATGGCAAGGCTTGCAACCAGGATTGCTAAAAATGATACTCAAGCAAGAAGTTTGGCTATGTTGATGTACTTACAATGCGGTATTCCAATCATTTATTATGGTGAAGAGTTAGGAATGAGAAATTTACAGTTTGAAAATGTCAATGATTTTCAAGATGATACTGTAAAAGAGTTTGTAAAGAGTGCAGAAAAAGCAGGCGTACCTTCAAAAGAAGCATTGTTAATGGTAAGTAAAACCCATAAACTTCCTGCTCGAGGTCCAATGCCATGGGATAACGAAAGAAATAATGGCTTTACAGATAAAGAACCTTGGCTTAAAGGTAAAAAGCTTGATGAGACAAATGCAGCTGATGAAATAGCAGATGATAGTAGTATGTTTAACTTTTACAAAAAGCTTATTAGCTTGAAAAAAGAACAACTATTTCAAGATGGCAATTATTATTTATGGTCAACGTCAGATGGAAGCTACGTCTATGAGCGTAATTTAAAAGACAAAAAAGCTCTTGTTGCTGTTTCTTTGAGTCAAGAACCGATTGAAATTGAAGTAGGAAAAGAATTTAGTAGTGAAAGATTATCAGCTGGTCAATATGATTTAACGGCAGGAAAATTACACCTAGAGCCATATGCCGGAGTAGTATTAGAAAATTAAAAAGATTGAGGAATAAAATATGCAACTTGCAGCTTTAAAACACAGAACTGAAAGTGAAGATTGTTTTGTTATTGATCATTCACACATAAAAATTAGACTTCATACAGCAAAAGATGATGTAGAAAAAGTAATTGTTCATTACACGGATAACTATCTCCCACCAAAACAAGCTAAGGAACTTGAAATGGAAAAAATAGGTAGTGGTCAAGTTAATGATTACTGGGGAGCAACTTTAACTGCGCCTTATCATCGGATTAAATATACTTTTGAAATAATTGGAAAAGATGGAAGTCATTATATCTTTGGTGACCGTAGTATTGAAAACTTTAGCGATGAAAAATTAAGAGAAGATGGAATGTATTTTAAAGTTCCATACTTTCATGATATTGATCGAATCAAAACACCAAAATGGCTTAAAGATGTTGTTTGGTATCAAATTTTTCCAGAGCGTTTTGCTAATGGAGATAAAAGTAATGACCCAGCAAATGTTAAGGAGTGGAATCCGGAAGATCATCCAGGCAGAGAAGATTTTTATGGAGGAGACTTACAGGGAGTTTTAGATCATCTAGATGATCTACAGAAGTTAGGAGTTACAGGACTATATTTCTGCCCAATTTTTAAAGCGAGTTCTAATCATAAATATGACACAATAGACTATTTACAAGTAGATCCAGCTTTCGGAGACAAGGATTTATTTGCAAAAGTAGTTAATGAAGCACATAAGCGTGGCATGAAAGTAATGCTTGATGCTGTATTTAATCACTTAGGTGACCAATCAATGCAGTGGCAAGATGTGGTTAAAAATGGCGAAAAATCACGTTTTAAAGATTGGTTCCACATTAATTCATATCCTGTTGAACCATATCGTGACCCAAGTAAAGGTGAGAAAAATCCACCGTATGAAACTTTTGCCTTTGAAAAGCATATGCCTAAGTTAAATACGGCTAATCCAGAAGTACAGGACTTCTTATTAGAAATTGCGACCTACTGGGTAAAATATTTTGATATTGATGCATGGCGTCTAGATGTTGCAAATGAAGTTGACCATCATTTCTGGAAGAGATTCCATGATGAATTAATTAAAATAAAGCCTGATTTCTATATTGTTGGTGAAATATGGCATTCAGCTCGTCCATGGCTTCAGGGAGATCAATTTACAGGTGTCATGAATTATCCATATACTTTACAAATTGAAGATCATTTCTTCAAGCATAAAATGGATGCTAAAGACCTAAGTGAACACTTAACTGATCAGCTAATGATGTATCCTGATATGGTGGACCAGGCTATGATGAATATGCTTGATTCCCATGATACGGCTAGAATTTTAACTTTAGCAAAAGACAATCAAGATTTAGCTTTACAAGCAGTTGCGTATGAATTTGTTCAACCTGGAGTGCCATGTATTTACTATGGAACAGAGATGGGAATGAGCGGCGATAATGATCCGGATTGTCGCAAACCAATGGATTGGAGCAAGCTCGAAGGACCAGTATGGCAAAGAGTCCATGAATTAGTGAAATTCAGACTTGATCATAGCGATACTTTGAATAAAGGTACTGTTAAGTTAACGGTAACAGAAAAAGGTCTCTTAAAAGTTGAACGAACAGGCAAAGAAACAATAAAGGCCTACTATAACACAGGTAAAAAAGGTATTAAAATTGATAAAACAGCAGTACTTAGTCAGAACTATAAATCGGAAGTATTAGCACCAGATGGCTTTTTGATCGAGGTTGAAGCTTAATGTATGAACAAAAAAGCAGCAATAAGATGCTGCTTTTTTTCTTATAATTTTTTGATACCGGTAACATGAAAACAAATGTTGTTAAGCGCTTTCAATAATTAGATAATAGATTTGTAAATAAAAAGACTTCACGAAAGTGATGGAGAATGATAATGAAGAGAATTTTTGAGGTTGATCCTTGGAAAGTAACAACACATGAATTTTCCAAGGAAGATAAAAGATTACAAGAAAGTATTACAGCAATTGGTAACGACTATATGGGAATGAGAGGAAACTTTGAGGAGGGTTACTCTGGTGACACGCTTCAAGGAACATACTTAGCAGGTGTGTGGTTCCCAGATAAGACAGTTGTTGGTTGGTGGAAGAATGGATACCCAAAGTACTTTGGTAAGACACCAAATGCTCCAAGTTTTATTGGAATCGGGATCACTGTCAACGGTGAAAAAATTGATTTAGCTAAAGTGAAATTTAGTGATTTTGAATTATCACTTGATATGCATCAAGGACTTCTTTCAAGAAGTTTTATCTATGAAGGTAAAGATGTCAAAGTTAAATTTGAATTTGAACGTTTTCTCCATATTGTACAAAAAGAAGCTGCTTTAATTAAGGTAAAAGCTACGGTACTTGAGGGAAAGGCTAAGATTGATTTTGATTCTACTTTAGATGGAACAGTTGTTAACGAAGATAGTAACTATGATGAATGCTTCTGGATTCCACTTGGTGAGAATAAGGATACAAAAACTATTCAGGTAAAAACTAAGCCTAATCCTTATGAAGTGCCTCAATTCACAGTTTTACTTCAAGAATCTTTACGCCACAATGGTGAGCTAATTCAAACTGAAGTTTCTACTAAAGAAGCCAAGTTAAGCGAAAAGTTTTCAGTCGAATTAAGTGAAGGACAAAGCTACGAATTTGAAAAAGACGTTATTGTTATAACAAGTAGAGATGTTGAAGAAAAAGATCAAGCAAGTGTTGTTGAAGATTTAATGAATAAGCTTCAATCAAAGAGCTTTGAAGAAAACTTAGCTGACCATACTGCTGAATGGCAAAAACGTTGGGATATGAGTGATGTTGAAATTTCTGGTGATGCAGCAGCACAACAGGGGATTAGATTTAATATTGCTCAATTGTTCATGACATACTACGGTGAAGATGAACGCTTGAACGTTGGTCCTAAAGGATTTACTGGTGAAAAATACGGTGGTGCTACTTATTGGGATACTGAGGCTTACATCGTTCCAATGTACTTAGGAATTACTAACCCAAGCGTTACTAAAGCTCTTCTTCAATATCGTCATAATCAATTACCAGGAGCATATCACAATGCTAAAGAACAAGGCCTTCCAGGTGCATTGTTCCCAATGGTAACTTTCAATGGTATTGAATGTCATAACGAATGGGAAATTACTTTTGAAGAAATTCACAGAAATGCTGATATTCCACATGCGATTGCTATGTATACCGAATATACGGGCGATGATAGCTATGTTAAGAATGAAGGTATGGATGTCTTAGTTGGAACTGCAAGATTCTGGGCAGCTCGAGTTCATTGGTCTAAGTGGCGTAACAAGTATGTAATGCATGGTGTTACCGGACCAAATGAATATGAAAATAATGTAAATAATAACTGGTTTACTAATACTATGGCAAGATGGCTTCTGAAATATACACTAGAGCGTTTGCCGCTTGCAACTAAGGAAGCACAAGAACGAGTTCATGTTACTGAAGAAGAAAAAGAAAAGTGGCAAGACATTGTTGATAAGATTTATCTACCGGAAGACAAGGAATTAGGTATTTTCTTACAACAAGATGATTTTCTTGATAAAGAGATTCGTCCCGTTAGTGAAATTGAAGATCAACGTCCTATTAACCAACATTGGTCTTGGGATAAGATCTTAAGATCACCATTTATTAAACAAGCTGATGTTTTGCAAGGTATCTATTTCTTCCCAGAAAACTATACTAAGGATCAAAAAGAAAAGAACTTTGATTTCTATGAACCTTTAACTGTTCATGAAAGTTCACTTTCACCTTCAATTCACTCAGTTTTAGCTGCTGAATTAGGAAAGAAAGATAAGGCAGTTGAACTGTATGAAAGAACTGCAAGACTTGATTTAGATAATTACAACAATGATACAGTTGATGGTTTGCATATTACTTCGATGAGTGGATCATGGTTAGCTATTGTTCAGGGATTTGCTGGAATGAGATACGATCATGACCAATTGAAATTTAAGCCATTTATTCCAGATAACTGGGATCACTATAGCTTTAAGATTAACTACCGTGGTCGTTTAATTAAAGTTTATGTTGATCATCAAGAAACCAAGATCTCTTTACTTGAAGGTAAAGATCTAGAAATTCTTGTTAATGATAAGAAGGTAATGCTTAAAGAAGGTGAAAGTGAATGCTTAAAGGACTAATTTTTGACTTAGATGGAGTTTTAACAAATTCAGCTGTCTACCATTTAACTGCTTGGAATAATTTAGCTAAGGAATTAGGGATTAACTTAACGGATGATCAACTTGATAGCTTAAGGGGTATTTCAAGAATGGATTCTTTAAATCTAATTTTGAAATATGGCGATCAGGAAGATAAATATTCTGAAGCAGAAAAAGAAAAGTTTGCAGCAGAAAAGAATACTAAATTTGTTGAACAAGTTGAAAAAATGACGCCAGCAGATATTTTGCCAGGTATTCCAGAACTACTTAGTGATGCAAAGAAGCAAAACTTAAAAATGGTTATTGCTTCTGCCTCAAAAAATGCACCTAAGATTTTAACAAAGTTAGGAATTATGGATGAATTTGATGGCATTGTTGATCCAGCAACACTTCATCGCGGAAAACCAGATCCAGAAATTTATGAAAAGGCACAGGAATTGGCTGGTTTGAATGCAGACGAAGTAATTAGTTTTGAAGATGCTCAAGCCGGTGTTCAATCAATTAAAAGTGCTGGTCAATTTGCAGTTGGAATTGGGAATAAAGAGGCCTTGAAAGAGGCTGATTATATTGTTCCAACTACTAAAGAATTGAAACTTTCAGAAATTGAATCAGTTTTTAATAAAAAATAAGAGGGAAGTAGGGAAAGAGAATGGTTGAAGTAGATTTAAACCATATCTATAAAAAGTACGAAGGAAATGATAAATATTCAGTTAATGACTTTGATTTACATATCAAAGATAAGGAATTTATCGTTTTTGTTGGACCATCTGGTTGTGGTAAATCAACTACTTTGAGAATGGTTGCCGGTCTAGAAGATATTTCTAAAGGTACTTTAGAGATTGACCATAAGGTAATGAATGATGTTGCACCAAAAGATAGAGACATTGCCATGGTTTTCCAAAATTATGCTTTGTACCCTCATATGTCCATTTACGACAACATGGCTTTTGGATTAAAGCTTCGTCACTATAAGAAAGATGAAATTGATAAGCGAGTTAAGCATGCAGCAGATATTTTAGGTTTATCAGAATATCTTGATAAAAAACCAGCTGAATTATCTGGTGGTCAAAGACAGCGTGTTGCCTTAGGACGGGCAATTGTCCGGGATGCTCCAATTTTCTTAATGGATGAACCTTTATCAAACTTGGATGCAAAATTACGTGTCACAATGCGTGCCGAAATTGCTAAGTTGCACCAAAATTTGGGAACTACTACGATTTACGTTACTCACGATCAAACTGAAGCCATGACTTTAGCAGATCGGGTAGTAGTTATGTCAGTGGGTAAAGTTCAACAAATTGGTACACCTCTAGAAGTTTACAATACACCAGTAAATATGTTTGTGGCTGGCTTTATTGGATCTCCTCAAATGAACTTCTTTAATGTTCACTTTAAAGAAAATCGAATTAGCGACGGAAAAGGTCTAGATATCGAAATCCCTGAAGGTAAAGCAAAGATGCTTAAGGAAAAGGGATATGAAGATAAAGATTTAGTCTTTGGTATTCGTCCTGAAGATATTCATTCAGAGGAAGCTTTCCTTGAAACTTGGCCTAATTCAGTTGTTGAATCAACTGTTGTTGTTTCAGAGCTACTGGGCTCAACTATTCAGCTTTATCAAAAAGTTGATGGAACAGAATTTGTAGCCATTGTAAATGCCCGTGATTACCATACTCCAGGCGATAAAGTAAAAATGGGATTTGATGTTAATAAAGCCCACTTCTTTGATAAAGATACAACGAATGCCATTCGTTAACTTGCAGGAGAGGACGCTTCTGCAAAATATTAATTAGGTTTACAACGAGTGTGAAACTTGGTTCACGGTTGTAATAATGTATTTAGCCAGTCATGGCTAGGAGGAAAAATCATGAAGTTATGGAAAAAATTGGCTTTAGGTAGTGTTGTAGCAATATCTGCTATTTCATTAACTGCTTGTAGTAACAACTCTAATTCAAACGAATCAAAGAGCTCAAATAAGCAATTAACTCTTTGGGTAGATACTGCTCGTGTTAGTTGGTATAAGGGTGTAGTAAAAGACTTTGAAAAAGAACATCCTAATATTAAAGTTAAGGTTACTCAAAACCCTAATGGTTCAGCTAATGCAAAAACTGATGTTGCTAAAGACCCTTCAAAAGCCGCAGATGTATTTGGTGTTCCAAATGACCAATTAGGACAAATGGCAGATTCAGGTTACATTAACCCATTGTCACCATCTGATACTAAGGAAATCAAGAAGAATTCCGTTCCAGAAGCATACAAGGGTGTTGAATGGAAAGGTAAGCTTTACGCATATCCATACTCTGAACAAGCTCAAACTGTTTACTATGACAAGTCTAAGCTTTCACCAGAAGATGTTAAATCATGGAAGACAATGACTTCTAAAGGTGTAGTTGCAACTGACTTCACTAATGCTTACGTAATGTGGCCAGTAATGTTCTCAGCAGGTACAAAGTTATTTGGTAACAGCGGAGAAGATGTAAAAGGCTCCACTATGGATTCACAAAATGGTGTAAATGCAATGAAGTGGTACGCTGAACAAAAGAACAATAAAGGCGTTATGCAAACTTCAAACGCACTTAACCAATTAAAGAAGGGTAATGCCCAAGCTATCTTAGATGGTCCATGGAACGCAGCTAATATTAAGAAGATTTTAGGTAAGAACTTAGGAGTTGCTCCATATCCAACCATTGAAGTGGGCGGTAAGACTGCACAAATGGAAGCTTTCTTAGGTATTGAATGTTTCGCTGTTAACTCACATACTTCTAATGCTAAGAATGCAGCAATTTTGGCTAAATACTTATCTAACAAAGAAAACCAATTAATTGTTCACAAGAATGCTGGTGAAATTCCTGTAAACAAGGCAGCTCAAAATACTGCAGAGGTTAAGAACGACCCAGTTGCTAAGGCTGTAATTCAAATGGCTCAACCAGGCTACTCAGTTCTTCAACCTAAATTGCCACAAATGTCAATCTTCTGGAACGACTCAGCTCCATTAATTAGTGGTGCATACGACGGCAAGATTAAGCCATCTCAATACAAGAGTAAGCTTGCTAAATTACAAAAGAAGATTTCTAAGGAAGAATAATCTTGAAAAATCACATAAGCAAAGGTTTGATTAATTATGTTTAAGAAAAGACATGCTACGCCTGCAGTTACCTTAAAGGAAACATGGAAAGATGGAGATGCAGTAACAAAATTATCATTCTTCATCATGGGCTTAAATGCTATTAAACATCGGCAATGGGTAAAAGGATTTTCACTTTTATTTGCTGAAATTGTATTTTTAGTTTGGTTCTTTTTAAGTGGAATTCATTTAATTGCTGGTTTAAGTAACTTAGGTGCAATAAAGAGTAAACGCGTTGTATTTAATAAAGCTCAAGGAGTATATGTTACTCAGCAGCCAGATAATTCTGTTTTAATTCTATTATTTGGTATTTTGGCTTTATTCATTGTTGCTGGTTTTATATATCTATATATCATTAATTTGAAATCTAATAAGCATACTTTCTTATTAGAAAAGAGACATGAACATATTCCAACTAACCGTGAAGAAATTGCATCTTTGTTTGATCAAAGATTGCATGCAACTTTGATGACAATTCCAATTGTTTTAATCATTTTATTTACAGTTTTGCCAACAGTATTCATGATTTCAATGGCATTTACTAACTATGATCGTCAACACTCAGTTGGATTTTCCTGGACTGGTTTTCAAGCATTTGGAAACGTGTTAAGTGGTGATTTAGCAGGTACCTTCTTCCCAGTTTTAGGTTGGACCTTAATTTGGGCTGTTGCTGCTACAGCTACTACTTTCTTCTTTGGTGTCTTACTAGCTCTTTTGATTGAATCTAAGGGAATTAAGCATAAGAACTTATGGAGAACAATTTTCGTAATTGTTTATGCTGTACCACAATTTGTTTCTTTATTAATGATGGCACAATTCCTTGACTATCAAGGACCATTAAACACCTTACTTATGAATTGGGGATGGATTAGCCACCCAATTCACTTCATTGATAATCAGGCTAGTCCTCTTGTTGCTAGAATTACAGTTATTGTGGTTAACATGTGGATTGGTATCCCAGTTTCAATGTTAACTTCAACAGCCATTATTCAAAACTTACCACAAGATCAAATTGAAGCTGCTCGTATTGACGGGGCAAGTCCAGTACAAATTTTCAACCACATTACATTCCCTCAAATTTTATTCGTAATGTCTCCAGCTTTGATTCAACAATTTATTGGTAACATCAACAACTTCAATGTTATCTACTTGCTGACTGGTGGTGCACCAATGAACAATAACTACAATGGTGCTGGTTCAACAGACTTGCTTGTAACTTGGCTCTATAACTTAACATTTGGTCAAGAGCAACGCTACAATGCATCCGCTGTTTTGGGTATCTTGATCTTTATCATTAGTGCTACATTCTCACTAATTGCATATCGTCATACTAACGCATACAAGGAGGGCTAAAAATGAAGTCTTATCATAACCAAAGAAGAATTGCTTTAATTTTTAGATATGTTCTATTAGCCATCCTGGCTGTTTTATGGATATTCCCAATTATTTGGATTATTTTAGCAAGTTTTTCATACAATAATACAGGATTTGTATCTACAATTTGGCCAGAAAAATTTACTTGGCAAAATTATGTCGGTATTCTTACTAGTTCACAATATCCATTTATAAACTGGGTATTAAATACCTTATTTGTTGCTGTTATTTCAGCAACTCTATCAACTTTCGTAACTATTGGAGTTGCTTACGTATTATCAAGATTACGCTTCCGCTTCCGTAAGCCATTTTTACAAATTGCTTTGGTATTAGGAATGTTCCCAGGTTTCATGTCAATGATTGCCTTGTACTACATTTTAAAGGCATTAAACATGTTAAACCTTGGTGGATTGATCTTAGTCTATGTTGGTGGTGCTGGCCTTGGCTTCTACATTGCTAAAGGTTTCTTTGATACTATGCCACGAGCAATTGATGAAGCTGCTGAAATTGACGGCGCTACGAAATGGCAAGTATTCATTCATATTGGATTACCACTTTCAAAGCCAATGATTGTTTATACTGCGCTTACTTCATTCATGGCACCATGGGTAGACTTCATTTTCTCAGGTATCATCCTCTCTACCTCAGGAAATCCGAAGACCTACACTGTTGCCTATGGACTATACAACATGGTTCACTCGGCAAAGGGTACGATGGCTCAATTCTTTACTCAGTTCATTGCCGGATGTGTAATCATTGCGATTCCAATTACAATTTTGTTCATTGTAATGCAAAAGTTCTATGTTAATGGAATCACAGCAGGTGCTGATAAAGGTTAATCAAATTAAAGTTTATGTGAAAAAAATGTCCTGTCTTAACAGGGCACTTTTTTGTTTGTTTGAAGGAGAAAAATATGACACCTTGGTGGAAAAAAGCGGTCGTTTATCAGGTTTATCCTAAGTCATTTCAAGATAGTAATGGTGATGGAATTGGAGATATCCCCGGAATTATTTCACGATTGGGGTATCTAGAAAAACTAGGAATTGATGCTATTTGGCTGTCGCCTATTTACTTATCCCCTGGTGTAGATAATGGCTATGATATCTCTGATTATCAAAAAATAGACCCACAATACGGAACAATGGATGATATGGATAATCTGATTAAAGAAGCTAAAAAACATCATATACGCATTATTATGGACCTTGTCGTTAACCATACATCTGACCAGCATCCTTGGTTCATTGAAGCAAGAAAGAGTAAGAATAATCCATACAGAGATTTCTATATTTGGCGTGATCCGGTAGATGGACATGAACCTAATGAGTTGAAATCTGCTTTTTCTGGTTCAGCTTGGAAGTTTGATGAAAAAACTGGTCAATATTACTTACACTTCTTCGCTGATCAACAACCAGATCTTAATTGGAAGAACCCAAAATTAAGAAATGAAATCTATGAAATGATGAATTATTGGATTGATAAGGGAATTGGCGGCTTTAGAATGGATGTCATTGAACTTATTGGAAAAGATCCGGATAAAAAGATACGAGAAAATGGTCCAATGCTTCATCCTTATTTAAAAGAAATGAATGAGAATACTTTTGCTGGGAAAGAATTAATGACAGTGGGTGAAACATGGAACTCTACTCCAAAAATCGCTGCAGAATATTCAGATCCAGTTCGTCATGAATTATCGATGGTATTTCAATTTGAAAATCAAGGCTTAGATCAGCAA
>OBLI01003407.1_pt1 | contig 12258 bp, 12 predicted proteins | sample 1519701 | NCBI WGS metagenome assembly OBLI01 (sample SAMEA3663005, study PRJEB22513) | pig gut metagenome | biome: pig gut; feature: pig-associated habitat; material: faeces | place: France | collected 2012 | reverse complement strand
AAAATTGAGCCCAGCAGAGATTTTCGCAAATTCAATGATTTTGTCTAAAATCGTGTTCAGCGTAGAAGCCCGCCACCGGGTCAGCCCAGCCGGAGCACGCCGCCACAGGAGTTTCGCAATCGCTTATCATCTTCAGAATTAAATAAGGAGAATCACTATGAAACAGACCGCTCTCATTACCGGAGCCTCTCGCGGCATCGGTGCGGCACTTGCAGAAACCTTTGCGCATGCCGGCTATCAGCTCGCCTTATGCTGCCATAAATCCCAGGAACAGCTTCGCGATCTTGCGGATCAGCTGCAAAAAAAATACCATACCCCCGTGCTTATCTTTATCGGGGATGTCGGAGAATATGCATTCGTCGAAGATATGGTAAAACAGACATTAGACACATTCGGTTCGATCGATGTTCTGATCAACAATGCCGGTATCTCCTATATCGGGCTGCTCACCGATATGACCATCGATGACTGGAACCAGATTGTTGCTACAAATCTGACTTCCGTATTTTCTGCCTGTCGGTGCACCGTCCCGTCTATGGTTCATAACAAAAGCGGCAGAATCATCAATATCTCATCGGTATGGGGCAATGTTGGTGCTTCCTGTGAAGTAGCTTATTCAGCCTGCAAAGGCGGTATCAATTCATTTACCCGCGCTTTAGGAAAGGAACTTGCCCCGAGCAATATCACAGTCAATGCGATTGCCTGTGGCGTCATCGATACGGATATGAACCGTTGTTTTTCGGAAGAAGAACGTGCCGAACTTGTCGCTGAAATTCCTGCCGAAAGAATGGGACAGCCGCAGGAAGTCGCTGAATTAGCGCTCTCCATTGCTTCCGGACATGCTTACCTTAATGGTCAGATCATCACATTAGACGGCGGGTGGATTTAAATTCTATATTTTTCGTTTTATGTAGAATTTTTATATATAATTATAGTTCATCTATTCCTTTTTCATAGCATTCCCTTTACAATGCAACTATGAAAAAATTATCAAATAATCATTACAAACATGAAGCGTTCGGTTCTCGATTGGATCATATCATGTCCGCCAAAAGCATTACAAATCGGGATTTGGCAATACAGTTAGCACTATCCGCATCCACAATCAGCGGTTATCGCATCGGCAGACGTTCCCCCAACGTTGACGAGCTTGCAAGGATTGCAGCCGCGCTGCAGGTTTCTTCCGATTACCTGATCGGACTTACAGAAGCGGAAACTGAATTTTAGATCAACGATAACAAAATGACCGGAGACAAAATTGTCCCCGGCCATTTTGTTTTATTGTTCGTCTTTTTCTGCGACAAGGATCACCGTCGACCGGCTCGGCACTTGTACTTGATTCCATGTATATTCCGTCTGCTCTGCCGGATCATGATCATCCGCATATTCACAATTCGTATTTACCACAATTTTCCAACGCATCCCCTGCGGGAGTTTCGGAAGCTTAACCGGAAGCGGCTCCCAATAGGAATTCATTGCGTAAAATACAATATCGTCCTCCGTATCCTCTGCATTCCTTCCTGCATACATGATTCCGATCAGGTGTGTATTAAAATCCGTATGATTACGGTAAGGTTCTCCGTTATGAATACTGATCAGCGGTAAACCGCACTCTGCAAGCTTTGTATCTTTTCGGAGGATCGGATGCGCTTTACGAAAATGAATCATAAAACGCGCAAAATCGTGGATCTCACGATATTCTTCCAATCGATTCCAATCCAGCCACGAAATAATATTATCCTGGCAGTATGCATTGTTATTGCCAAACTGTGTATTACAGAATTCATCCCCGGCCAGGAACATTGCCGGTCCACGGCTGCACAAAAGTGCGGCAAAAGCATTCTTGACCAGTCTTCTTCGCAAGCCCTCAACCTCCGGATCACTGGAAGCACCTTCCACACCGCAGTTCCAACTATGTCCGTTATTGTCCCCGTCAGTGTTACCCCAACCATTTTTCTCATTATGCTTTTGATTATAGGAATAAAGATCGTACAGTGTAAAGCCATCATGGCAGGTCAGGAAATTGACCGAAGCGCTATATCCCCTTCTGGTCGGATCATACATGTCCGGCGAACCGGTAATTCTTGTGATTGCACGTTCTGCCATACCCTGATCGCCTTTTAGGAAGCAACGCATGTCATCACGATATCTTCCGTTCCACTCTGCCCAGCGATTCCATGACGGGAAACTTCCAACCTGATATAAACCGCCCGCATCCCATGCCTCTGCAATCAGTTTCATATTGCCGAGAATCGAATCAAACGCCAGTGCTTCAAGAATCGGTGGATTATTCATTGGCGCCCCGTTCTGGTCACGTCCAAGAATCGATGCAAGATCAAACCGGAATCCATCCACACGGTATTCCACTGCCCACAAACGCAGACAATCCATAATAAAATTGCGCACAACCGGATGATTGCAGTTCATAACATTTCCGCATCCGCTGAAATTATAGTAATGAGCGTCTGGAGTCAGCATATAGTAAATATTATTGTCAATTCCCTTGAAACAAAAACTCGGGCCCATCTCGTTGCCTTCTGCAGTGTGATTAAATACAACATCAAGAATGACCTCGATCCCGTTTGCCTTCAGTTCACGGATCAGGTGTTTGAGTTCATCTCCCTCGTGATTGTGTTCCTCGCGATAGGCATAACTGGTATTTGGTGCAAAAAATGACACCGTGTTATATCCCCAATAATTGTAAAGCATCTCACCATCTACGATACGCGGGTTTTCCATCTCATCAAACTCGAAGATCGGCATCAGTTCCACCGCATTAATTCCGAGATCCTTCAGATACGGAATCTTCTGCCGAAACCCTTCAAACGTTCCGCCTCCGATAACATTCGATGATGCATCCTTTGTAAATCCGCGCACATGCGCTTCATAAATCACCAGATCTTCAAAGGGATGCGTAATCTGTTCATTGCATCCCCAGTCAAAAGCGCTGCGCACAACACGGGCCTTATAGACCTGCGGTTTGTCTCCCTGAGGTTTTTCTCCCCACTGACGCTGTCCCGTAACCGCCTTGGCGTAAGGATCAAGGATAATATTTTTCTTATCAAAAAGCTTACCTTTTTCCGGCTCATACGGGCCATCAATTTCATACGCATACTCAAAGTCCTGAATATTCAGGCCATACACCAGAATCGAGTATGTGTTTCCGATACGATAATTCTCCGGAATCCGGATCTTGGCATATGGCTCATTTTCCTTCGGACGAAATAACAAAAGGGTGCAGCTTGTCGCACCATGTGAACTGATCGTGAAGCTGACTCCGCCGGGAACAACATACGCTCCGTTCATACGGAAAAAGCCCGGTCTTACATCAAAACCATCGATTTTCTCCAGCGGCTTTAAAGAATCTTCTCCCTTTACTTTCTGCTGATGTGCCTCATTATAGGCCTGATTATACTCATTAAAACTCATTGTCTGATTCCTCTTATTTCTATTTTTTCTTCTCCGAAACATTAACTTCCATCCCCCCGATATATGGTTCCTTCCGCATCCAATCTGGCCTGCGAATAAGGTTCGTTGTACGTGTTCAGATTCTCTATGATTTTTGCCTTGCGTTCCCCCGCTGCAACAGTTGGCTGAAAATCATTTCTTGTATCGGTCGAGCTGATCGTACAGGGAATCATTTTCGCAGAGACATCGTTCTGCAGCCCCCCGTCCACAAATGTAAAAGTCTGTTGAAAGATTGCGGTATCCTTTACCTGCGGATTTCGATTTCCTCCAAAGCAGAAATTACCCAGGCTGTAACAGATGATCTTGCCATTGTATAATTCCACTCCCTGCAACACATGCGGATGATTTCCGATCAGCAGATCGGCTCCCCAGTCTATAATTTTATGTGCGGTTGTCTTTTGATAATCATTTGGGTAATGATCTCCCTCAATGCCCCAGTGGCAGCATGTGATCACAAGATCCGCTCCCTCCTCACGCAACTTTGTAATCCCGTCATGAATATACTCCGCCACCTCATCCGTCTGTGCAAGAAGATTTGCAGAAACGATTCCGATCACAATACCGGATTCTGTCGTATAGGTTGCCACATGCTCATTATATCCATACACAATTCCCGCCTGATCCAGCACATTTTCCGTGTCCGTCAGACTCTGTTGTCCGTAATCAAGTGTGTGATTATTACCGAGACTGCATCCCTCCACGGAACTTCCGGTCATAATGCCTACATATTCCGGCTTTCCTTTCAGATTCCAGGTCTTCTCTACACGATCTGTTGATTCCGTCAGAACACACTCCAGATTAATCAGTGTAAAATCATCCTGCTCGAAAATATCACGAACCCCATCAAAAAAATAATCCTGTCCGTATTTATCATAATATTCATGAAACGACCCGGCATATCCGTGCGTCTGTGTCGCGCCAAGTGTGCAGTCTCCTGTTGCTGTAAGAGTCACCGTCTGTATCTGCGGCTCCGGTTCCTGCGTCTCGGTCTGCTGCATTTCTTCCACCGTCTCGGTCTGTACCTGCTCTGTAAGGATCTCGGTCTGAGAAGTATCCTGCACCGATTGTGTATCCTGCTCCGTCGTATTCTGCGTTATCGTACACCCACCGAGCAGAAGCGTAAGCACAAGTATCCATGCAATATTTTTTCCTTTGTTCATATAAACTCCTTATTTTGTGAGAATATCTACCGTATGGCTGCTCGCCCCCATCAGATCCATTCTCTCGCAGGTTGCAAGATGATAACGGATAAAAGCTTCATACTCCTCTTCCGTTAACGCATTCAGATATGGTCTTATGTAATTTGCAGCTCCATCAGCCGCAATCATCTTCACCCTCGATAATCCTGCCAATTCATCAAGTTTTGCAATATCTTCCAGACGTACAAATGAGTAGAGAGGATTTGCTGCATCCGTACAGTGATAGTTCTCATCGAGCATTCCGTTCTGCAATCCCTCCAGGATATGACGCTCCTTGAACGCATATGTGATAACACTGAACTCATTCATAATATATGCGACAAAAATATATCCGCCTTTTTTCGTCACACGCTTTGCTTCCATAAGCGCCTGTAGCTTGTCCTCTTCCCTGTGCAGATGATACATCGGGCCAAAAAGCAATGTCACATCAAAACTCTCATCCTCGAAACGCTTCAACCGGAGCGCATTTCCCTGATACGCCTTTACGCTGCTATTCTTCTGCTTAAGACGTCCAAGATTATGTTTTACCAGTTCCACCGCGGACACATCATACCCTTCTTCCGCAAGAGGAACACTGTATCTCCCGGTTCCCGCCCCGATATCAAGAATCTTAATTTCGGCACGCTCTCTGGCTGCCTCCAATTCTTTCAACCGAAGATGGATATAGTGCATACTTGTCAGAAACTCGACATTGCCATGTCGACTGTTCAGTCTCTTTTCCTCATTAAATTTATTATAGTACTCTTCTAATTCTGTCACTTTTCGCCTTTAATTCCTTCTTGTCTTCATACATCCGCTCATCTGCACGCATACGAATGTCCTCAATTGTTTTATCTGTCTTTTCGTCATACATTGCACATCCACACGCTATCGCAATCTGTATTTCCGGTTTACGCTGATTATATTCACGTTCTGCCTGTTCCAGCTTCAACCGCAGTTCATTCAGCCGCTTCATTGACAGCCCCTGTGTGACTACACAGAATTCATCGCCTCCAATGCGATAGACTCTGCCGTATTTACTATATACCTTCCGAATAACGGAAGCAGAATCACACAAATACTTATCACCACACTGATGTCCATACGCATCATTGCAATGTTTCAGATTATTCAAGTCAAAAGCCACGACTTGTAACCGTTTTACATCTGCCGCATGTTCCACCTGCTCATCATAGGCATTACGATTATAGCATCCGGTCAACATATCTTTCATCGCCATCTCCTGATACATCTGAAGATGTTCTTCCTCTTCCTTATGTTGTCTGATCTCCCGAACGGTTTCTGTTCCAACCATCAGAATATAAATCAGGATTCCGAACTTACCTGCCTGATTTGCATTTACCTGATTATCATAATATGTGTACATATCCATTGACATGGTAATGAGGATTACCACAAATCCAATAAGGTTCACGATCGTCCTTCTGACATAGCAATGAAGATACAAATTCACACATATACCATAAAGCATATAAATGACACTTGCGATGAGCATAATATGTGTCAGAATTATGGTCTCCTTCATATCACGAATGTTAAGGAACTGTAGTATCTGACAGGTAACGGATTCCAGCAAACCATATGTCAATAAAGTTCTGTACGGGATTATATCATGTAAGTTCATAAAACGGTGTATAAACATCACAAACAGGATGCCGATCGCCATCAGATAAGTGTATGCCAGATACGACGATGCCACACGGTTCTGTACGGCATAGATAAATCCCTGTGTCTCACCCAGTGACCACACCCCCATAAAACAGACAAGCATTCCCATGTGAAACATATCTGCCATCCACTTATGATGGATTCCCGAAAATGACCAAAAACATAACATACAAATGCCGATCATGATGATGCATATGCACATTAACATTGCCGGAAACGAGCTTCGCAGAAGTTCATTCCCCATCGCCACACCATTTCCCTGATAAAATGTGCAATTCGACTGCCGCTTCGACGCATACACCGGCTTGATCATAACCTGTACTTGGCCCTCTCTCTCAGGCAGATCCACCTGATTCCACACAGCACCGGTCGTATGCCCGAACGGAGAGTCGGCCTTTGTAGTGGAATAAACCATTTTCTTATTCATATAAACACGAACTTCCTGATGGTTCGTATTAAAAAGCAGATTTCGCGTTGATGGTGTCAGCCTTGCGAATTCAAATGTATAGATATCCGTTCCGTCTGTGGTCTCCTCATGCGAAACAGGCGCAACCTGCTTCATACCATTCTCCTGAGCCGGATTATACACATGCGTTTTCACAAGGAAAAAGGAACCAGCTACCAATACTGCCATAATAAATAGCATCACAATATAAAATTTTCTCCAATTCCAATTCTTCACTTTAACCATGTTCTCCCCCACGAGGTCTTTTTTTGCTTATTTTATCATAGAAATCTATAAATACCAACTCTCAAACTGTTCAAAACCGCGTACAATCCACGTTTTTACGTCTTTTTTACATATATCTTTTCCTTTTAACGTAAAGATACCGGACCATAAGGTCCGGTATCCCGACATAAATGATTTACTTTTCCATCGCCTTCTCGAAGGCCGCCTTCACAGCACTCGCATCATCGCAGATGATCAGTACCGCATACTGACCACTTGCAAAGACAAAACCATCATCGATACGTTTGACCTCCTCCGGCTCATACTGATCGAGTAGCTTCCGACGACTCTCACGATGCTTCTCGAGGCTTTGCTTCGCCTCATCGATATCATTCAAATCTTTGACTGCAACGACCGCGATCTCATCCGCAGTACCTTCTTTCGCATAACTTAAAAAGAAACTGTCGACCTTGTCATAGTCCATATCCGAAATATAGGAAAACGAATCCGCAGCATTCTCATCCGAGCTGCTGGCATTCAGCATCTCCGGAAGGCTCTTGTCTGCTGCCTCCATCGTCTGACGCAGATCATACATGCTGACGGTATCGCTTACTTTTGTGCCACCGCAGCCGCACTGTAAGAGCACGGCTAAGGCAAGCATTACACTTATGATCTTCTTCATAGATTATTCTCCTGTTGTAAATTCAGCAGTTGCTCCATCATTCTACTGTTGTTACAGTCTTATCCATGCCGTTCTCCTCAGAGTTTGGCTTATCATACATCGTATTGTCCTGCTGCTCATCATATGTAAGATTGCCCTTCGAATCGTATGCTCCGGCTTTCAGTCCTTCTAGAGCCTTCGTTACTGCATCATTGATCTTCTGCAGCTGTTCATCGGTCAGATCCTGTGTATTTTCTGTCACATTGTAACTGCTGAAAGTCACACTGAACAGATACTCACCTGTCGTTGGATCGGTTACCCATGAATAATTGTTGATTGCATAAGGTGCATCCTTATAATTATTGTTCATCAGCATATCGCTTACTGTACTTGCTGCCGCATTGGCGATCTGTGCCTTATCGTCATCAATCTTCTCCTTGAAACCGATCATGACCGATCCAAGCTTCTTGTCCATTGCCTTACGCAAAGCCGCCGGAATATCATATACTGTATCAACCGACTGCTTATTCTGGTAAGCCATATTATACTTTAAAGAATTTGCAACCGGGAAGAATTCCTGATCCCAGTTTTGTTCCTGACTAAACATGTTGTTTGTCATATTAAAGTGTGCATAATTTCCGTTACCCGCATCGGAGTATATATCGGTTATGTACCAGTCGCCATCGATCTTGACAACATCCCATGAATGATACTTCTCATTATTGTGTTCCACCATACACTCGATATCCAACATCTGCATGAACATACGGAAGGTTGTCGCATATCCGACACATACCGCATTGTGATATTTGAGAACACCGTAAGGATTATCACAATCTTCCTGTGTGGTAGGGATAACGGTCAAAGCTCCCTGATCATGCTGCAGCGAAGATGTCATCCAGTCATAAACCGCTTTCTCCTTCTCAAAGTCGGACATGTCATCTTTTATCTTCATCTCTTTTAAGGCATCTTTTGCCATATCCAGCGTCTCTTTCTCCTTGTCCGTCAGTTTGGATGTATCACCGGACTTATATGCATCAGAGATATTTGTCGTTGGCTTGATCTCGTACTCCTCCGCAATCTTGACATAGTCTTCCGTTGTTTCTTCATTCTGATCTTCCTGCTGAGAAGCCACATACGATTTTAATGTCGCAAGGTTAAAAGCGGAAAGTGTCGTGCTTCCAACCACACCCGCGGTCAAGACAACAGCTAAGACTCCTTTCCACGCTCCTTTGTGGCTTTTCTTCGGAGTCTCCGGGACTACCGGTGTCTGATTTGCGTTCGTTGTTCCCCCATTATCCATGGTCTCATTTGTCATTTTCTCGTTCGTTTCCATAATCCTCATCCTCTCTTTCATTCGCTTTAATGGATTGTATGAATCAAATACATCTTCCATGTATTCTTTGTTTCCTCTTGATTCAAGTAGATTATAGCGGATAAATCCGGAAAAATGCGGATTTTTAAAAAAACTTAAATAAACATTAAGAATCCAAGGTTTTCTTAATTTTCTCTTCTGTTTTTAATGGTCTTCCTCGATGTGCTCTCTGCCCTGTGCAATGATCGTACGCACATGTCCGTCGGCCAGTGAATAGAAAATAGATTTTCCTTCTCTGCGGCTTTTGACCAGTTTATTCTGCTTTAAAATGCGAAGCTGATGCGAGATGGCCGACTGGGTCATATTTAAAGCCTGTGCCAGATCACACACACATACTTCCGCCTCAAAAAGCACAAAAAGAATGCGAATTCTCGTGGAATCCCCAAACACCTTAAACAATTCCGCCAGATCATAAAGTTCCGTCTCTTCCGGAATCGTATCATTTACAATTTTAAGCAGATCTTCATGCACGCATTCTTCGCTGCAGCATTCTACTTCTTCATTTTTTCCTACCATGTTTTTTCTCCTATTTTTCCTGTCAGGCGTTACGCCCCTCTGTTCCAAGCTTGCGCCCCGCTTCTTTTTCCCAGCGGAGCGCTTGGCTCACTTTTTTTTTCTGCTTCCCGCTTACGTTCACAGGATCAGAATCGCTTACATATTACAATTTCTTGGTAAAAAGCACACGGATTGCATTCAATACTGCGATCACCATAACACCGACGTCTGCGAAGATGGCTACCCACATGTTTGCGATACCGATGGCTCCAAGGATCAGACAGATTACCTTGATACCGATTGCGAAATAAATGTTCTCGTATACGATGCGCATACATTTCTTTGCGATGCGGATTGCCTTGGAAATCTTAAGAGGATCATCGTCCATCAATACAATATCCGCAGCTTCAATCGCAGCATCCGATCCGAGTGCTCCCATCGCGATACCGATATCTGCACGGGAAAGTACCGGCGCATCGTTGATTCCGTCTCCGACGAAAGCGAGTGCTTCTTTCTCCCCCTTCTGTGAGAGGAGCCGCTCTACCTGGGATACCTTGTCTGCCGGAAGAAGCTTACTGTGTACTTCGGTAATTCCAACTTTTGAAGCAACCTGCTTGGCTACCTTGTCATCATCGCCCGTCAGCATGACAAGGTTACGCACACCGGCTGCTTTCAGCTTGCTCATCGCCTCGGTCGCATGCGGCTTGATGACATCCGCAATCAGAATGTGTCCGGCATATGCTCCGTCAATCGCCATATGCACAATGGTTCCGACACAATTGCAATCACGATACTCAATGTTCAGCTGCTTCATCAGCTTATCATTTCCGGCTGCAACCTGATGTCCGTCAACGGTTGCGATCACGCCGTGTCCACCAATCTCCTGTACATCGGTCACACGTGTCTGGTCTAATTTCTTACCATATGCCTTTTGCAGGCTGACACTGATTGGGTGCGTACTGTGGCACTCTGCAAGCGCCGCATACTCTAAGATGTGTTCCTCTTCCGGTGTGTACTCCGGCTTACATCCGACATGCTCACGGCGCTCCTCGGTACAGTTGTGCTGATGGATACCGCACACCTCAAACACCCCCTGTGTGATCGTTCCGGTCTTGTCAAATACAACGGTCTTCGTCTGTGCCAGAGTCTCCATGTAGTTCGAGCCCTTGATCAGGACACCCTGCGAGCTTGCGCCGCCGATTCCGGCGAAGAAGCTGAGCGGAATACTGATAACCAATGCACATGGGCAACTGATTACAAGGAATGTCAGTGCACGGTAAATCCATGTTCCCCACTGTGCAGGATTGCCCATAAGCAGGCTGATGATCGGCGGCAGGATTGCCAGTGCAAGCGCACCGTAGCAGACTGCCGGTGTATAATAATGCGCGAATTTCGAGATAAAGTTCTCAGATCTAGACTTCTTAGAGCTTGCATTCTCCACAAGATCAAGAATCTTCGATACGGTAGACTCACCAAATTCTTTTGTTGTCTGAATCTTAATCAGTCCTGAGAGATTGATACATCCACTAATGACTTCCTCGCCTGTTGTCGCAGAACGCGGAACGCTCTCACCGGTTAAAGCACTTGTGTTCAGGGTTGTCTTACCTTCTACAATAATACCGTCGATCGGCACCTTTTCTCCCGGCTGCACAACAATGATACTTCCGATCTCTACCTCATCCGGATCGACTTTTTCCAGCTGTCCGTCACGTTCAATGTTCGCGTAATCCGGACGGATATCCATCAGATCACTGATGTTTCTGCGGCTTTTGCCAACCGCATAACTCTGGAACAGCTCGCCGATCTGGTAGAAAAGCATTACGGCAACGCCTTCCTTATAATCACCGAGTGCCACTGCACCAACGGTTGCTACTGCCATCAGGAAATTCTCATCAAAAACCTGACGGTTCATAATGCCTTTTACAGCCTTCTTTAAAATATCATATCCAATCACAAGATACGGGATCATATATAACACAAGTTCAATCCACTGATTCAACTCGACCATTCTCGTAACAATCGCTAAAGCAATCAGCAAAACAATCGAAACAATGATCCTTACCAGCACTTTTTTCTGCTTTTTGTTCATGGTAATCTCCTTTCCTTACTCCTCATATCTTTATCCAAAAGTCTGTGTAATATGTCTGCCGTACTTTTGAAGAAAAACATCTTTCCACGTCTTTGGACAGCTCTCTATGAAAAAGGCACCCGCCTTATGCAGATGCCTTACATCTTATAAGTAGATCTCGCAATCGTCTTCCACTTTCTTGCAATTCTTTAAGACATCCTGCATAACCGCCTTGGCATCTGCACCTTCCTCGAATTCTACATTCATCTTCAGTGCCATAAAGTTTACGGTGGCGTCCTTCACTCCGGCAGTATTCTTAGCTGCCTCCTCCATCTTGTTTGCACAGTTTGCACAGTCAACATCAATCTTGTATGTTTTTTTCATAACTTATTCCTTTCTATGGGTTGTTTCCATTTCCATCATTTTTCTCAATTACATATGAACAATTATTCACATGTTTGTTTTTATTATAACGCGCTATACTTATTTGTCAATACAAATTTTTCTGCCTCAGTTGCATATTGAGCAAGGAGTAATTTGTTGTGATGCTTTAGAAATTTTTGGATAGATACATCACGCTATAATTATAGGCAGATCCACTTTTCCACATAAATGGGATGTTTTGCAGCATGTTAGCATATTTACTTCACACTA
>OBLI01003404.1_pt1 | contig 12262 bp, 10 predicted proteins | sample 1519701 | NCBI WGS metagenome assembly OBLI01 (sample SAMEA3663005, study PRJEB22513) | pig gut metagenome | biome: pig gut; feature: pig-associated habitat; material: faeces | place: France | collected 2012 | reverse complement strand
CAGGCATAGCAACCTCATTCATTATCTCTACAGCTAAGTATGTAATCAACAGTGATTAGCAATAGTTTCTAACGACAGAAGATAGTGATAACCCGATAAGGAAGATTCAAACCAGCTTTATGTCCATCTCTCTTAATTAAATGATTATACGTGCTGCAACACCAGTGTCCACTAAATAAATTTAAGACTTAATTCTCTTACAGTTTGTAACTTCTCGGCAGGTTCGCTTTTGCCGAGCAAATCTACGAGAGGGGTTCTGTCCAACAATGAGACAGATAAAATTCTTAACAAATCATACATTTCCATCAATAGTGTCCACTTACAACGATTGTTAATCGTTTTTAGTGGACACTATTGATAAAAGATGTTAATTACACGTGTTTCTTGTATTTTTTACACTAATAGGTGAATGTACTTTGATGGATTTATGTTTGTTGGATATTAAGCTGATAATCAGAATAGTAATAGAAGATGTGAAAAAATATAATGTACTTTATGAGTACTTATCGGAACAATTTAATGAAAAAGTCCAGAACTTTGTACCAAAATTCGAAATAACAAAAATTTAACCTTTGAAACAATTAAGAAAAAAAATGTGATGTATCGGTTTCTTATGATGTTATTCATGGTGTGTGTCTTAACATGCAACTAATCGCTATTTTATCCCGAATTGGGGTATTCTTAATTTAGTATCAAACCAATAAATTAAAAGCTTATGAAAACAAATTTTCTTAGAAAAATGTTTTGCAGTTTGGCTCTTGCAGCCACAGTATTAACCGCAAATGCCGCCGACCGATTGCTAATCGTCGGTGAGGCTGTATGGGGAGGTTGGTCTATCGACAACAGTATTGTGATGTTTAACAGCACCGAGAATCCTGATGTGTTTAAGGCCACAGTAAATCTAAACGCGAATAAAACTTTTAAGTTTCTTACTACCACTGATTGGGGCAACCTCGAATATCGTGCAGGTGACAATGACGTCACTCTCGCCGAAGGTGTTGCGTCACCCCTGGTATCTACCGAAGAAAACTCCAACGACAAGCAGTTTAAGGTGAGCGAAACAGCCAACTATGACATCGTTTGCGACCTCACTGCAAAGACTATCGCCGTCAAGAAAGCGAACTATCAGACAAATCCTCTGAAGCATACTGCTTTGTGGATGATAGGTTCGGCCACTCCTGGGGGATGGAGCATCGGCGACGGCGTTATGCTTTCTCCCGATGCTGATAATCCAACAGTGTTCAAGGCTACTGTTAACCTTGTGGAGGGAGAGATGAAGATTGCGGTGAACAATCAAACAGGTTTCGGACAGACATTTTATCTTCGTGACATTACCGATGAAACTAAGATAGTGTTTGGCGGTGATGACAACAAGTGGAATATCACCAAGGCAGGAAAGTATGATGTTACAGTGGATGTAGTCAATATGACGATCTCAATCACAGAAACAAACCCTACCGGTATCTCTTCTGCTGAGAGTGCTTCTAATGTTACAACCGCATTGTACGACCTTGGAGGAAATCGTGTTTCTTCTAAAAATCTTCGTCCCGGTTGCTATATACAAAAGAGTGGTTCGAAGATTAAGAAGATCATCGTAAAGTAATATTTCATTTATTTGGTAATATATTTAATGACAGGTTCATTGGGTTGTCCCAATGGACCTGACTTCTTTTGATTTACTTGCTGATTAAACCTTTTGCTTCTTCATTCGTCAGATAATCGAAAGATGCATCGATTATTATCAATTATTTATCCTTACCATCTGCATTATTATATCAGAGAAGGTATAATCGGATGCAGAGATAACGACACCGGGAACAACATAAGACAACTACTTTTGCTTAAAAGGTTGTTCCATGTTGTTTTTGTTGTTGTCAGAGTTTGAGCCACAAACATCAAAGTACATAAGCACGATGCTGCACTTTTCTCAAACGAGTAGCATAACAACTATTCAGAGCGCAAAAACCACTGCAAACCACAGAAATGCCAAGAAAACCACTACCTTTGTGTCCAATAAAAATAACTACTATGGAATTTGAGGACAAATTGCCCACATGGTGCTCTTTCTCTGTTCCGACAAGGCCGGATTTATCACCGGTGAGAACATCTGCATCGACGGCGGCATGACCCGGCAAATGATTTACCACAACGATGAAGGCTGGACGCTGGCGAAATAAATAACTTTGCGGCATCCGAAGGCTGCGCACATGTAAACCTTCGGGAGCAATCTTCCGGAGACAGCCGCAGCCCGCCAACCCTGCCCCCCTCTGCAAAAGAATACGGATTATGGTCGCACCCAGTATCGAAACATCAACGAGAGACGAACGCTTACACTTTGTTTTGCAAGAATGGAAGTGCCTGCACAACTGTGAACCGATGGAGCAGTGAGAGCAGAAGCCAAACTTGTTTGGATTATGCCGAGTCGCGACAGAGGAAGACGAAGTCAACCGATGGAGCAGTGAGAGCAGAAGCCAAACTTGTTTGGATTATGCCGAGTCGCGACAGAGGAAGACGAAGTCAAATTTGCGGCAAATGCCACTTTCTCAAAGGCCGGAACGAGGAGACGCTCTATGCCGAATACATTGACGGGAAACGGCCGTACATGGACATCACCCTGGAAATCCGAAACGGCAAATAGTTCGTAACTTTATAACCTCATAACCTTATATCTCATAACCTCCGGAACTTGAATGAAGCACATGAAAACAAAAATCCTGATTACCGGCAGCAGCGGTTTTCTTGGCAGTCGGTTAGCTTACTACTTCAAGGACAAGTATGACCTGCTGCTACCATCGCATGGCGAACTGAATGTCAGTCGTGAAGAAGCTGTCAAGGCATATATGGAAGCACACCGTCCGGAGATAGTCATTCATTGTGCGGCCCTAAGCAATACTTGGTATTGCGAGGGGCACCCGGAAGAGTCGCACCGAGTGAATGTGCAAGGCACAGTAAGGATTGCCAAGGCTTGTAAACTCATTGGCGCCAAGCTCCTGTTCATGTCGAGCGACCAAGTATACAACGGCACACCTATGCTTGGCCCCCTCAAGGAAGCAGATGTTTTTACGCCTGTCAACATCTACGGTCGGCACAAGCTGGAGGCAGAGCAAAGAGCACAATGGAATTTGCCCGAGTCAGTAGGACTCCGACTCACATGGATGTACGATTTGCCCGGAAGCAGGATGAAGCTGAACAGCAACCTACTGGTCAATTTACAAAAAGCATATAATGAAAATGTCCTCATACATCCTGCCACGCATGAATTTCGCGGAGTGACCAATGTATGGGAAGTTGTCAGAAACGTGGAGCAGGCCTTCGCTTTGCCCGGAGGCATCTACAACTTCGGCAGCGGCAACACCATGAACAGCTATGCGCTCCACCTGGAAACAGCCAAACTTTTAGGGCTCAACAATCCGTCTCATTGGATTATCCCAGATGAGGCTCGATTCGCCGAACAAGACAGAAACCTGACAATGGACTGCGCTCTCCTGGCAAGTCACTCCATTCATTTCAATGACAGCGTAGAAGGGATAAAAGAAGCCATCCTGAAACCATTCCGCACCCATTGAGAACGCGCAGGAAAAGCATCAGCATGACCATCCCGTTCACGTCTGTCAGCACCCCAAAAACTCCCCTCTATATACGCTTTTTTTACCCTCAAAAAAACATTCATCCCTTCACACACAGGCTCTTTTCTGCTGATTTCCAGGAGCTTCAGGTGTGAAGGCTTTGAAAAACAAGCATTCACAGCGAAACAGCCTTTTTTTGTCGCTTATCTGCTGATTGCCAGCCCACTTTCGGTGTGAAGGGTTGCCGTTTCTACCATTCACAGCATGCTTCCGCCGTGTGAAGGCTTCAAAACGCAAGCCTTCACACTCAAAATTGCTGAAAATCAATGACAAACCGCCACCGTGTGAAGGAGTGAATGCTTTTTTTGGAAATATAAATACGTATACGCGCGCGCGAAGAACCACGATACATGCGCCGCCTTTCACGCCATCGCCACCCTTCACCGCCACTCCCTGCAAGCCCCAAAACTCACGTGCACCGCAAGGTGCCAATCCTCCCCCTGCTTCACCTCAGCTTCCATCCCAACCAGCAACTTGAGGACTTGCGCTTCACAAGTCCCGGACTATTTTTTTCTAATCGCCGAGTTGAAAAAACAACTCCTGGACTTTTTTCCACGAGTCCACGGACGGCTTTTCCGAAACGAGAACGCACAACCCCGAAAAAGGCCATTCCATGATGCCCGTGAGGCGGAGGAACGCATAGGCTCTCACTTCCAATAACCAACAGCGACAGCTGCGCATGAAAAGGTCGTTTTTACCTGTCCAACTTGGCATATTTTAATACCAAATTACCGCATTGCTAAAATAATTGTGGGTCCATGTTCCCGGCGTGCCGATTGCGGCTTTCCAACTCCCCTTACAACAAAAAATACTGAAAAACATGAAAAAGACGTGTAGTTATATTTATATTTGCAGCCATAAATGGTAGATACGCCCCCAATAATTCAAACACAGATAATAAAATTTAATCAATAAAACCTTTCGCCTTATGAAAAGACTGTTACTTCTATTGGTACTTTCGTTGACCATGGGTCAACTGACCGTAAACGCGCAAACCAAAGAGTTTGCCAAGGAAGGCAAAACCACCCTCAAGGAACACAAGCTGGTGGTGAAGGAACGCAAGGAACTGGCCAAACTCACAGAAAAGCAGTTCAAGGGCCAAATGCTCAAAGAAGCCAAAAAGCAGGCCAAAGCGCTGAAGCGCGAAGGATGGAAGCCGGCCCCCGGCACCATGCCCATTGAAAACCAGCTGAGCGAATACTACATCCAACTCCACGAGCTGGACGGACGTTTCCCCAAATACATCATGGGACGCGCCTCGGCCAAAGCTTCCACCTACGGTGTGGCACGCAAACAAGCCGTGGCTCGCGCCCGCGTCGACATAGCCTCCAGCCTGCAGGCCGAAGTGGCATCGCTCAACGAGATGACCGAAGGCAACACCGAACTCTCCAACGGCGAAGTGGAAACCATGGCCAAAATGTTGGAAACCAGCCAGACACTCGTACAGCAGTCCATCGGACGCACCAACGTGGTATACGAAATCTTCCGCGAGGTGGACGGCAAAACGGAGGTACAGGTGGCCGTGAACTATGACGGCAACGCAGCCAAGTCTACCCTCCTGAAACTCTTCGACGAAGACAGCGCAGAACTCCGCGCCAAACTGCAAAAGATGCTCGAAGAGAAATAAGAAGAACCGATGCCGGCATGAACCAATCTTTCCTGAAAACGGCCAAACGCATCGTGTTGGGATTACTGGCCATAGTGCTTACGGGCGGATTGGCCCTGATCACGGTCATCGCCAAGCCCCGCGAACAAATATTCCACAACAGGCACATGAGTGATACCCCCGCAACCCGCAAGGCCCGCATCAGAGCCTTCATCACCAAACACCTGTGCATCACCATGCTGGCCATCGGGCTCATGGGCTTCTTTGCCATGATTGCCATCATGGCTAAACCGCTCGACCCCGTGAAGCGGGCCATCAGCGACTTCTCCTTCACCGACATCTACTACGAGATTCTCAAAGAAGGCACCACCCCCGACACCAGCCACCTCATCACCATCGTCGACATGACGGAGCTGACCAACCGCTCCGAGATTGCCGACGTGATGAGCCGCATCAATCGGGCCCAACCCAAAGTGCTGGGAGTGGACATCTGCTTCGACAACGAAGGAGAGGACTTTGAAGGAAACGATTCGCTCATCCGCGTGGTGGAACAGTACCACGAGAACATGGTGTTCTCCCTCAAAATGCTCGATTGGCAGGACGACTCCGTGGGATGGAACAAGGCCATCCACTCCTTCTTCCACGAAATAATTCCCCTGACGGAAGGCACCACCAACATGCCCCGCCAACTCTACGACAGCATGAAGCGGAAAGTGCCGCTCGCCGAACGCTACGAAGGGAAAAACGTTCCGTCGTTCGTGGCGCAGGTGGCCAACCGCTATGCCGACCAGGACATCGTGAAAGGCCGCACGGACGATGTGAAAATCAACTTCTCGCCCACCGTGTTCCGCGTGTTGAGCCCCCAGGAGGTGGACCGCCATCCCGAGCTCATCGAAGGACAGATAGTACTCCTCGGAGCCGTCTACGAAGAGGCCGACCGCCACTGGACACCCTTGGGAAAAATTGCCGGAGTGGAACTTCTGGCTTATGGCGTACAGAGCATTGTCTACAGCAACGAGGTGAAAAACACCTCGCCGGCCATGTTTGCCATCGTGTCGCTGCTGGTGGTATTTCTGGTCGAGCTGCTGCAATATCTCTACCTCGAACGCACCGGAAAGTCGGAAGGCATCTTCACCAAATTCATCATAGGCTCCACCTATTTCATGAGTGTGCTCACATTCCTCTTCACCTCGGTGTTGCTGGGCGTCTGCTTCGTGGTGTTCAAGCTCTATGGCATCAGCTTCAACCTGGCCTGGGCACTCACAGCCATCACCTTCCTCGGCACATCGCGCAGCATGTACGCCGCACTCAAGGACTATTTCATCGCCCGACGGAACAAATATCTAAGACCAAGCAATGAGAACTCATCACCCGAACCGAAATAACCGACCGGCCGGCGGCCTGTCAAAATATATCGCCTTCGCGCTGTTCACCCTCTGCTCGCTGCTAACGGCGCACGCTCAGTCGTTGCTCACTTACCACGTTGTGGGCGACGTCAAGCTGTATGTGCAGGGCAAAGCCGTCCCCCTCACCATGAACCGGCAGATTACGATGCAGAGCGAGGTGAACATCCCCTACGGAGGCAAGCTCGAACTGCTCGACGAGAAGCAGGCGAAACGCATCACCCTGAAATCGCCCGGACGGGGCACGGTGGAAAAACTTGCCCGCCAGGGCAACAACACGGTGGCCTCCCTTTCGGCAAGCTACGTGGGCTACGTGAAAAAACAGATGACGAACAAGGGGCTTACCTCCAAGCAACGCTACACGGACTTCGCCACCGTGACGCGAGCCATCGACTCCGTGGCCGAAACAAAGCCGGCTCCCACTGCGCAGAACAAGCCCCAAAATTCACTGGCCTCACGCTTCGGAAAATTCAAACAGCAACAGCAAACAAAGTTTGAGAACTTCCGCGACAAATGTAACCGGCAGTACGCCGAGTTCGTGCGCAAGGCTTGGGAGAAATTCGGAGCAGAGCCCCCCGTGCCGCAGCCGGTAGAGCCAAAGGTGGAACCGGTAATCTGCCACGACACAACGAAAACCGACCGCTTCCTCTTCTTCGGCAAGAAGAAACACCGCGAAGCACGCACCGTGAAGCACAACCCCGACGAGCTGGCTGTGCGCTCCGCCGGGGCAGGACCGGTTGAGGCCATCCACGAAGTGCGCCTCAACAACGACGAGCGCGCCTACATGGACTTCCCCTTTGAATTTTATGGCACCGAAATGCACGTGCGACTCGACGAGAGCCTGCGCATCAACCTGGGCGATATCACCCCGGACCGCGTGGCCGACGCCCTGCTCCACTTCTCCTCGAAAGCCTACGACAACCTGCTCTACGACTGCCTGGCCCTGCGCAAGGAACACAAGCTCTGCGACTGGGCCTACCTGCTCATGTTGCAACAACTCGCCAACCAGTTCTGCGGCGAGGGCACCAATGAGGCCGCACTCCTCATGGGCCACCTCTACTGCCAGTCGGGCTACAAAGTGCGCTACGCCTGCGCCGAAGGAAAGCTCTACCTGCTCGTATCGTCGCGCCACATGATTTTCGACAAAGCCTCCTACTATGTCGATGGCGAGCGTTACTACCCCGTGGAGGCGGTCGATGCCGTGCTCGACGTGTGCCGCGCAGCCTATCCCAAGGAGCAGAGCCTCTCGCTCTTCATCCCCGACGCGCCATTGCTACAAATGCCCGTTGACAGCGCTGCTACTACACGCACCATCACCTCCTACCGCTATCCCGACTTCAGCGTCAAGGTGAAGGTGAACCCCAACCTGATTGGCTTCTACGACACTTATCCCTCCTCCTTCATCAACGGAGAGTTCACCTCGCGCTGGGTGATGTACGCCAACACGCCCATGGATGCCGACATCCGCAACCAGGTATACCCCTCCCTGAAACGCCAGCTGGAGGGCATGACGGAGTGGGAAAAGGTGAGCCACCTGCTCGATTTGGTGCAGACGGGTCTGGAGTATGAGTACGACGATAACGTGTGGGGCTGCGACCGCACCTTCTTTGCCGAAGAGAGCCTCTACTATCCCTTCTGCGACTGCGAAGACCGCGCCATCCTCTTCACCCGCCTCGTGCGCGACCTCGTAGGGCTCGACTGCGTGCTGGTCTACTACCCCGGCCACTTGGCTTCGGCCGTCCACTTCACGGAGCAGCCCGGCGGCACGTTCTACACACATGCCAACAAGAACTACACCATCTGCGACCCCACCTACATCCACGCCTCCGTGGGCATGGAAATGCCCGAATGGGACAAGGCGGACGTCACACTCATACCATTACAATAACCTCTTTATCTCCCTAATCTGATGTCCGGTACTCCCCTCGCCGGACGCACCCCAAAAACCGCTTATCATGACCACAGCCACTTACATTCGCGGCATACTCTCCTGCATGGCACTCTTCATCTGCTGCAGCCTGAACCTCCAAGCCCAAAAGGAAGCAAAAGTTCACGGCACAGCAAAAATGGTCGTGTCGGAACACGACAACATCAGCCTTCCCGAAGCCAAACAGAAGTGCATCCTCCGCGCACGCTACAACGCCATCAAGGAAGCGTTCGGCGAAATCATCAGCTCCACCACCAACATGGCCGAGGGAGAGCTCAACGGCGAAGAAATCAACAACTTCGTGGAAGAAACTACCATGAATGCCAAGGCCGAATGGGTAGAAGATTCCAAGGAGCCCGTCTTCGATATTAAATACTCCGAGGACTGCCTCGTCATCACCGCCGAGGTGTGGGGCGTGGCCCGCGAAATCGTGCAGGCAAAGGTGGACTTCACGTGGCACGTGCTCTGCGACGGCACGGAGAACTACTTTGAAAGCGACAAGTTCCAGGACAAGCAGCGCGTCTTCGTCAGTTTCCGCTCGCCGGTCAAGGGTTACGTGGCCATCTACCTGCTCGACAGTACCAACAAGGAGGCCAACTGCCTGCTTCCCTACAAGACCAACCCCGACGGCTTCCATGAGGTGAAGGCAGGCAGGGACTACGTGTTCTTTGACCGGGACACCGACCCGCAGGCCATACCTTACCGCCTCACGACAAACAAGCCCATGGAAATGAATCAGGTGGTGCTCATTTTCTCGCCCAACAAGTTTACCAAATGTAACGAAAACCGCGGCGACCGTCAGCATCCCAACTCACTGAGCATCGACAATTTTGAAAAATGGGTGAGAGGCATGACGCATCGCGACGCCGAGATGGTGGTAGATCGCAGCAAATATCTCACCATCATGGGCAAGGATAGCTGAGTCCGCCGGCCGCACGCTGCCACGCAGCCACTGCGCCGATCACTCCTGGCCCTTTTTCTCCAAGTAAAACCAACTAAATCAAAAATGTATGAATAAAAAAATCATCATGGCTGTCTTCGGCACTTTGTTGTCGATGTGCAGTTTCGCCCAGACCGACGAAACGCCGGCCGTGTCCAACCTCGACCTGGAGGAGGACACTACCAACGTTTCCTCGCTCAACGACATCATTAAAATCCAGGAAGCCGTTTCCTTGAGGAACCACCGGCGCAACGCCATCAACTCTGTGTGGAAGCGCAACAAGGCCTTCAGCATCAACTGGATGAGTAGCAAATTCGACGGCAAGAACCTCTTGCTCGGCGTACAGCCCGGTTTGACAGAGGGCGTCGACGGAGAATACGCAGGCTACCCCGTGAACCGCCAGTTCAAGAGCGACTGGGCCGCCAACCTGAAGAGCAGCTCCACCATCCGCCTGCATAAGGCACCCATCGCCAACACGGTGGCCTTCGGCCTGGAATTTTCAGGCTTTGACCTGGGTGTGAACCACTTTAAGCAGGAGCCCGACATGATGTACAACAGTGAGGCATACTTCAAGGAACAAAAAGGAAACAATTACGGAACATGCTACTTCCAGCCATGGGGTCAGGAAATGTACGAGTTCTCCTATGCCATGAGCATCGGCCCCTCCATCACCATTGCCCCCTTGTCCGCCGTGAACAACAATGCCTTGGCGAACATCCGCCTGCAAGCTTACTACACCTTCGGCTACCGCTTCTCCGTGCTCTGGCTTCAGGACGATGAGGAAATGGACGTGGCCGGCAATAACGACGACAGCCCCATCGCCAACAGCAGTTTGTTCAACTGGGGCCACGGCTTTGTCACCACCCTCGGCATACGCCTCAACTGGAAGAACATCGGCGTTACCTACGAAATGGTGAAGGGAACGAACAAGTACAAGTCGTTTGAAACGAAAGTGTTCGGCTCCGGCAAAACCGAATTTTCCACCAGCACAAACCGCATCGGTATCACCTTCCTCTGGTAACCGACAGCAGAAATCATCAGTCTAACCCGAAAACTTGAAGATATTTATGAAAAGGATAATTATGTGCCTCATGGCAGTGCTGCTGACTGCCGGCATTGCCACCGCCCAGGACTTCGTGGCCGCAGACGGTACTTGCGGAACGGACGTTGCATGGTCCTTCGACGGAAAGACGCTCACCATCACCAACGTTTCCAAGAAATCTTTCTTCGTGAGCATGGACAACTACGACACGCAGAAAATGCTCTCGCCCTGGAACAAGAAAAAACTCAACGTGCGCAGTGTACGCATCGGCGCCGGTATCAGGAACATCGGCTCCTGCGCCTTCGCCAACTGCAAGAACCTCACCGACGTGGTGTTTGAAGACAACTCGGTCAACACTATCGGCTGGGGTGCCTTCCTCAACTGCGAACGCCTCGTTACCATCTCTCTCCCCACCCAGACCCGCACCATCAGCACCATCGCCTTCGCCAACTGCAAGTCGCTCAATTCGGTGAAAATCCCCGACCAGTGCCAAGTGCAGGACCAGGCATATCTCAACTGCTCGGGAGTGCGCAGCATCGAGGTGAGCCCCACCGCCACACTCGGCCAGTATGTGTTTGCCAGCGAAGTAACGATTGACGGAAAGGTGCGCCACACACTCTACAACGACGAAGTGCGCCGACTCCCCATCAGCATCAACTCTCGCAACTGCCACTTCTACGGCTTGGCCAAGGAAGTGCTCGAACGCTACCAGAGCGGCAAGAGCACAAACCAGCTCGTGGACTACGACTACATCACTTCCGAGGTGGACAGCCTCATCCCCGTTGCCCCCATCGTGCGCAACGATACCTATGCCCTCGTCATCGGTAACCAAAACTACCGCTTCGTGTCCGAGGTGCCCTATGCCATCCACGATGCCCGCGTGTTCCGCGACTACTGCCAGAAGGCACTGGGTCTGCCCGCCGAAAACATCCACATCTGCGAGGATGCCACCAAACAGCTCATCCTGGAGGACGAACTCGTATGGCTCGAAACCATCAAGAACCGCGATAAGAAAAAACTGATTATCTACTATGCAGGCCACGGCGTGCCCGACACGAAAAAGCAGAACAAAGCTTATCTCCTGCCCACCGACGTGCGCGGCACAAAGCCTGAAAACGGTATCGCACTCGACGACTTCTATGCCCGACTCGGCGACTTGGCCTTCAACCAAACCTCCATCTTCCTCGACGCCTGCTTCAGCGGTATCAACCGCGACAACGAAAGTGTGAACGAGGGTATGCGTGGTGTGGAAATTGCCGCCGAAGAAGGTACCATCTCCTCGGGTAATGTGGTCGTATTCTCCGCTGCACAGGGCAACGAAACGGCCCAGGGCATTGAGGAGGAAGGCCACGGCCTCTTCACCTACTACCTGCTGAAGGTGTTGCAGAACACCACCGGCTTCATCGACTATGGCGACCTGGCCGATATGCTGCACACCAACGTGAGCCGCAAGGCCACACAGCTGAAGTTGCGCAAGCCACAGACACCCAACGCTACAGCTTCCGAACAGCTGGGCGATGCTTGGCGCGACCTGACGTTCTAATAACGCCGGTTTCAATCGGATAAGTAGGTGTTGAAAATTAGTTTATATCATGTGTGCTCTATTGGGATGCAGTTAGTTTCTTTTTTTGAGGGAGCATAGCGGGCTATGTGACCGAAAAAACAAGAAACTAAATGCGCCCAAGAGGGGACAGATGATATATGCAAACTTTGATTAA
>OBLI01003402.1_pt1 | contig 12273 bp, 17 predicted proteins | sample 1519701 | NCBI WGS metagenome assembly OBLI01 (sample SAMEA3663005, study PRJEB22513) | pig gut metagenome | biome: pig gut; feature: pig-associated habitat; material: faeces | place: France | collected 2012 | reverse complement strand
GTTGTGAAGCTAACAGCACTGGAAAGCCGAGCGGATTAATTACAGGAGCGTAATTTATGACGAGTAATATTGACTTAATTAAAAATCTAACAAAAGAGCTTCTTGGTTATTGTGATGAATATTATAATAAAGATGTTCCCTCTATCACAGACGCAGAATATGATGCTAAGTTTGACACTCTTAAAAAGTTAGAGGACGAGAATAATTTTTGGCTTTCTAATAGCCCCACTCGAAAAGTCCAAGGGGATATTCTACCCTTTTTGGAGAAAGTAAAACACTCTGTTCCAATGCTAAGTGCAGATAAGTCTACTAATATTGCTGATGTTGAAAAGTTTATCAACAATAAAAAGGTTGTAGCATCTTATAAGCTTGATGGAAGTACAGTTGTAGTTAAATATAAGGGTGGTAAGTTTATTCAGGGACTTTCTCGTGGTTCTGGAATTGAAGGGGAAAATATTACCCATACAGTTAAAATGATTAAAAATCTTCCTATGACAATTCCTTATAAGGGCTATCTTGAAATTCGTGGAGAGGCACTAATTCCTTGGAAATTATACAACGAAATGAATACTGATGGAGCACTTGGACACCCTCGCAATGTGGCAAGTGGTGGTTTACGTCAGTTAAATGCGAACGAAGCATCTAAGCGTAATATTTATTTTTACGCTTTTACTCTCGTTAACTGGAAAGAAGTGGGGGTAACCTCTAAGACTGAATCTTTAAAGTTTCTTTCTAACAATGGTTTTGACGTTGTTCCTAATATTCTTATCCCAGATGTTTCTTTGGAAAATGCTGTAAAAACCTTAGACAGAAAGACTTATGAAAATCCCACAGATGGTTGGTGCTTTGAGTATGATGATTTAGTATATGGTGAGTCTTTAGGTTCTACAGAACACCATGACAGGAGACTATTTGCTCTAAAGCCAGCACAAGAATTGGTTACTACAAACTTTCGCAAGGTAGATTATAAAACTTGTCGCACTGGTATTGTTTCTCTAACAGCGGAGTTCGACCCCGTTGAGATTTCTAATACTATCGTAAGTAGAGCTACTTTGCATAATTGTGATATTTTCAACAATCTTGAGCTTGGAGTAGGTGATGTTATTTCTGTAGCCAAGTTTAATGAAATTATCCCTGGAATAGTTGATAATTTAACTCGGTCTGGGAATTATAAACTTATTGATAAGTGTCCTTCTTGTGGAAGTAAACTAGAAATCAAGAACACTGGTACAGCTAATTTCTTGTATTGCCCCAACAATAATTGTCCTGCTAAACAGTTGGCACAATTTACACATTTTGTTTCTAAGCCTTGTGCTAATATCGACGGCTTGAGTGAATCTATTTTGGAAAAGTTAATTGATTATGGTTTTGTCCATAAGTTCGCAGATATTTATCATTTAGATAATTATAAAGATAAAATTGTTTTGCTCGAAGGTTTTGGAGAGAAGAGTTATAAGAAACTTTATGAAGCCATTGAACTTTCCAGAGAGATTAAACTAAATAACTTCATCACTTCTCTTGGTATTCCGCTAATTGGAAAGACCGCAGGAAAGGTTATTTCTAAGTATTTTGGTGGTAGTTACCGCAAATTTAGAGAAGCTTGGGAAAATGGATTTGATTTTACTTCTTTGGATGGGTTTGGGACAGAAATGAATGAGTCTTTAAAGAACGCTCTAATAAACCCCAATCCTCTTTGGGAAGGAATTGAAAAAGAATATAGCTTTGTTGTTGAGGATGAAAAGCCAGTAAAAGAAAATCCTTTTATAGGTAAAAATCTTTGCGTTACTGGCAAGCTAAACCACTTTACAAGAGACTCTATTAATGAGAAAATTACTTCTCTTGGAGCTAAAGCTGTAAGTTCTGTTTCTAAAACAACTGACTTTTTAATTACTAATGATGCTAGTAGTGGTAGTACAAAAGCAAAGAAAGCTCAAGAGCTTAATATTCCTATTTTAAGTGAGGAAGAATTTTTAGAAAAGGCAGGAAGTTAATATGGATAATATCGTAAAGGATTATTCTACTTCTATTCTTAACATTTTCAAAGAGGTTGTAACACGTTACGAGTCTAATGAAGCTATTATTTCTCAAACTGAGGACGAGCTTAACGATTTGTATCACGAGGCAGAACTTTCTGCCCCTAAAGATATGTACCATGGCTATCTCCTCTATAAAGAGATTAGAGAAGTTCGCCTAAAGCGTAGGGCCGCTAAAGAGGAAGTCGAGCTTCTAAAAGAAATGTATGACTATATTAAAAGTCAGATTGGTAATGAGACTAAAAATACCATCCAAAAAATTCAAGGACACTCTATTGAGCAAACTAAAATCATTAATGGGAGAACTTACACGCCCCGTCGAAGAAGTGACCTAACAATTACCGATAAGACTTGCACAGCTTACAAGCCTTTTGAGGATTTGTTGGCTGATTTCAATAAGACAAAGATTACTTCCACGAAAGGAAAACTCAGAAAAAATGGCTAAACAAGATTTATCTGTCAATGGAAAATGTGTTCCAGAGCACTGTAAGTGCAAGTGCTGTACGAACATTCTTCCGCTAAACGATTACGAAATTAACAAGATTAAAAAGTACATTCGTCGAAATAATATTACCCCCATTAATAGAAGCGATTTAGAAAACGACACTTATGTAGATGTTTGTCCTTTTCTTTCGGAAGATTATAGGTGTAATATCTATATAATGCGTCCAGAGGTTTGTAAATATTTTAGATGCGATGTAGATGATGCGTCCAGACCTTTTACACATTCAGACAAAAGCATTATCAATATGTTAAAAACCTTTGACCCCAATGCTCATATTCCACCAGATGCTCCTAATGTAAAAGCGATGGATTTGTATTATCAGGAGTCGAAGAAAAAAATATATAAGGAGTAAAAAATGGCTGACAATTATTTAACTAAGACAACTAATGAAATGTATCGTTGGTTCGATATTTTTAATGAGAAGTTCTTTAAAAACTCTCTCGAAAAGCCAATTATTACCATTCAAAAGACCCGTGCCAACACTCGTGGTTGGTTCACGACAGAAACCGTATGGAAAGAGAAGTCAGAGAAGGAAAACGCAGAGGAAAAGACTTTTCACGAAATTTGTATTTCCGCACAGTGCCTAGAGATTAGTAACGCTGAGCCTATTGAAGAGATTGTAGCAATTCTTCTGCATGAGATGTGCCATTATTACAACACCGTAAATGGCATTAAAGATGTATCTGGTAGAGTACATAATAAGAAGTTTGCTGCTTTAGCAGCTGATGTTGGACTACTTGTAGAAAAGAGTAAGTCTTTAGGTTGGGGCTTAACTCATACTTCTCCAGAGCTTAAGACTTTTATTTTGGATGTAATTAAGCCAGACCCAAAGGCTTTGGTTTATTATCGTACTCAGGAAGAGAAGCCCAAGAAGGAAAAGGAAAAGAAGAAGAAATTCCGTTATGTATGCCCCAAGTGTAATAAGGAATTTATCATTAAGTCTGAAATTCCTAATATTATGTGCGGAGACTGTAACGAGGTGTTTAGAATTACCGAAGAAGTGTAAAGTGTAATGGGAGCATATCATGTCATATTTTTATATTTCTGACACACATTTTGACCATGGGAATTGCATAAAATTTGACGGAGAGGAAAATTTATTTCCTACAGTAGAAGATAAGAACGAAACAATTATTTCAAACTGGAATAAAGTTGTTAAGCCCAATGACACGGTTTTTATTCTTGGGGACATGGTATGGGGTCCTTCCTCTAACTGGGAAAAATTTTTACCACGTTTAACAGGAAAGAAAGTATTAATCAAAGGAAATCACGACAAGATTGATGATACCAATTCAAAGTTTTTCACCAATATTGTGGAATATCTTGAGGTTTCTGACTGTGGATGCAAGGTGATTATGTGTCATTATCCCATTCTTTTCTATAGACAAAATTATAAAATTAATAATTATATGTTGTATGGCCATGTTCATAATACTCACGAATATTATGAAATGCTTGAATATATTAAACAAATTAAATTAAACTGTGATGCAGATAATAAAAACAAAGGGCAGATAATTAATGTGGGCAGTATGATGCCTTATGTGAATCACACGCCACAAAGATTAGAAACTTTTATTAAAGAAAACCAACGCATTAATGACGAAGTAACGAGAAAAATTCTTCGAGAAAGAAGAGAAAGGACCAAGCAGTGAAAGTAACTCTATTAAACCCAGATGAAGTTAAAAATTTATTTATGGATTGGGGACAAACCAGCGCAATTTGCTATGACACTCACATGAAAGACCCCACTCCGATTGGAAAAGGTTGCATGAAGAGTGGACATTATAGTGGAAGTCGAGGAGATTATATTAAATTCCTTGTAACAGAATGCCCCAGATTTGCTATTGACCAAGCTGTTAGACACGAGGTTGGTGTATTTAAGAACGTCCAGTCTTTCCGTTATTGTGATAGGGATACTTTTGGTTATGAGGTCCCTTCAGAAATTTTAGGAAACGAAGAGCTTTTGGCAAAATACAACAAACACATGGAAGATACCATGGCTCTGTATGAGGAAATTCAATCGTATGTAATTTCCGAAGGTAAAACTAAAGAGAGAGCTAACGAACAGGCTCGATATGTTCTGCCGATGGCTACTCACTCTGCTTTTGTAATTGGTTTTACTGTGGAGGCTTTGGAAAACTTTATGAATAAACGTCTATGCCTGAGAGCAGAAGACACCATTAGACAAATGGCCTCGCTCATGAAGGAAGAGACTTTAAAGGTTTTGCCAGAGCTAAAGGATAAGCTTGTACCCAATTGTAAGAAGCTTATGTACTGCCCCGAAGGAAAGAAGAGTTGTGGAGCTGTTTTGACCAAGGAAGAGATGGAGTTTGTTATTAAGCACGCGGTAAAAGAAGCTAAGGAAAAAGCAGAAAACAAGGAGGAGTAAAAATGGCTGAGGCGGTCACAGCTATAGTGAATACATATGAATATAATTGTAATTATTAACGGTCTAGGAGGTAGTGGAAAATCTACTTTCTGTAGCCAAAGTAAAGCTTCTTTTATTAACAAAGTAAAATCTCCTTCTTTAAGCTATGAACTATCAACCGTAGATTTTGTTAAAGAAGTGGCTGCTTTTTGTGGATGGCGTGGAGAAAAAGAACCAAAAGATAGAGCTTTTTTACATGATTTAAAGATGGCTTTAGAAGAATGGGACGATATTCCCAACAAAAAGACGCAAGAAATTATTGAACAATTTATGGGACTTCCGTATGAAAATAGATTGTTTTTCGTTAACATTAGAGAAACCAAAGGCATTGATTCATTTAAAAAGTGGGCTTTAAATGAAAAAAAGTATAAGGTTTTTACTGTTTTTGTAACTAATCCCAATATTATTTCTAATGAAGCAGAGAATGTAAAAGACGAAATGCTTGATTATGATTACGATTTTGTAATTAGTAATGATGGAGATATTCTTGATTTACAGAAGAAAGCAGACGAATTTATCAGCAATATTTGCTGCGAAAGGACATAAAAAATGTATGTTGTAATCAGTGGAGAAAAGGGCGAGGGAAAGACTACCGAGCTATTAAGACTTTGTGCTACACATTTGAAAGAAAAGAAAACCGTTGTTTTTCTTACCACAAAAGAAGACTATGATGGTTTCGCTTCAACCTTGGAAGAGATGGGAGCTAAAGATTTGAAGCATTATTATCGCCCAATGTATGCTAAGGATTTACAAAGCGCTATGGAGGTTGCTCCTATTATTGCACATAGGCCTTATGATGTTATTGCTCTAGATGGATATTCCAAACTTGAGGACAAGCAATATGAGGAGCTGATGAAGCTCACTAACGAGAGAGGGGTTATTATTTCTACTTCTCAAAAATATTCAAATTAACCTATTGACTAGACCAGCGTCTTGTGTTATTATACATATAAGACACTGGTCTAACTATTTTCATTTTTATTTGGAGGGACAATATGCGTGAGCTTTCTTTTTCCGCTGTTAAGTTGATGGATGGTCAAAAGGTTGTTGTGCACGATTTAGCTTACGACGCTCCTGACCAAGTTTGTGAAGTTAGGGTAAACAAAGTAATTAACCCTACGAACAAAAAGTCAATGATTATTTCTAACATTGAGTTTTTTAATGATGAGTTTGTTTACATATATGAGAACAATCAATGCGTAAATGGAGAATTCGAGGTTTATACTTATGAAGAAAGTAAATGATAAATTCAACAATAGAAACGTGTTTAAGCTGTATCCCCACAATTGGAAACGCCCTTCTAATTGGTGGGATAATATCAAAGACTTTTTCCGAGGTTTCAAATATACTTATCAGAGAGCCACAAAGGGATATTGTGATTACGATTTGTTTTCCATCTCTGACTGGTTTTTAGAAATGTTTCCTAATATGTTAAAAGAGTTTTCCGATGGGACTTATAGTTATCCTTGGGATATGGAAGAAAAGGAATGGGGAAAATATCTCGTCGAAATGAGGGAGCACTTTCTAAACGCTTGCAAGGAATATGAAGATTCTTCTCCAGAGGCAAGAAAAGAGTATGACGAGCTATACAAAGATTTTCCACTTGAACTTTACAACACTAAAGAGCGCGAAGAAAAAGTAAAGAAATATTATAAAAAAGTAAAAGAGTATGACGATTATAAGCAAGAAGAACTCAAGAAAGGAATGGATATGTTCCAAAAGCGTTTTTGGGATTTATGGGACTAAAAATGAAATATTTTGATAACGCTAGTACAACTTGGGTTTATCCAGAATGCATTGAAATCATCAATGATATTCTAAAAAATTGTTGGGGTAACCCTAGTAATATTTATGATTTTGGACTAAAAGCAAACGAAATTGTTGAGGCTTCTCGTAAGACTATCGCTGACACCTTAAAGGTTCTTCCAGAGGAAATTATTTTTGTGAGTAGTGCAAGTGAAGGTAATGCTTTCGCACTTTCTCAAGGAAATTCTGCTTTTGTAAGTCCTTATGAACACCACGACATTCTTGATAACCCTAAATGTAAAGTAGTAAAAGAAAGCTTTGAATACAATTGGGGAGCTTCTCCTTTAAGTTCAGTAAGAAGTCATATGTGGGTTAATAATGAAACTGGACAGATTTTTGATATTGATAATATCTTTAAGAAGGCAAAGAAGGGTTGTATGCTAACCCATTGTGACGCTACTCAAGCTTTAGGTAATATTGAGGTATATCCTCACGACCACCCAGATGTAGATATTATGACTTTTGGAGGGCATAAAATACACGCCCCAAAAGGTCAGTCCTTTATGTATGTAAAGAAAGAAGTTCAAGACAAGCTAAAGCCACTTATTTATGGCTCTCAGGAAAATCATTTAAGAGGTAGCACAGAAAATGTACATCAAATTGCGGCCTTAGCATTGGCGGTGGAAAGGTCTTGTGACCCCGTAAATATTCGTTCTAAGATTTTTAATACTTGTGTTATGAAAGAGGTTCTTATTAAAGTCCTTAATAATTTTGAGCTGGATTATATTATCAACAGAGGGGATAATAATTGTGCTTCTACTTTAAATATTTCTTTTAAGGGAATAAATGGAGATGCTTTGGTTTTATTTTTAAATAAAAAAGGTTTCTCTGTTTCTACTGGCTCTGCTTGTAATACTGGGGATTTAAGTCCTTCTACTGTATTAACGGAAATGGGAGTCTCTAAGGATTATATTTATGGGACTATTAGAATCTCTTTCGACCCATCTTTAAATTCTACCGAGGACGTTAAAGAGCTTGGAGAAGCTATAGCCGAGGGGGTTAAATCTCTAATTTTCTAAAAACAGGTGAATAATTATGCAATTATCCAAATATCAGGAAGAAATTCTCAACTATTTTAGTGAAAATAAACAAAAAAATATTGGAGTAAGTGCGTTCGCTGGGACAGGAAAGACCTTTATCATTGAAAGAATGACTGAGATTTCTGATACAAGAGATATTTATTTGGCGTTTAATAACACTATTGCTGAAGAATTTAAGACGAAGATTAAAAATCCCAAGACTTCGGTTATGACAGTTCATGCTTTAGCTTATAGTATTATGAACTATAATCTAAGTAAAAATTGTTCTGGCGGTGGAAAAGGTGGAGCAGTTGGAGTTATCAGGGAGAGTCCAAATAGAGTCTCTGCAAGTCTTGATAATTTAAAAATTTACAAGATTATCGATGATTTTCTAGATGCAACAGACGCCTCTTTCAAAGAAAAGACTTTTTTGAGAAATAGTTTCTATGAGCTTTACAATAAGTGTAGGATTACTTTAACTAATTTCGATGATACAAATGGGTTATTGAAATTAATTAACGAGTATAACTTGTTTGATTCTACTTTTTATGGTCCAGAATGCGAAATGCCCACAATTAAATCTATTGCAAACTGGCTAAAGAAAATTGATGAAATTAGTTTAAAAGAATTTTCTAAAAACAAGTCTATAGATTTTACAGATATGCTTTATATCACTTATTTAAAGCTAAAATCTGGCGAATGGAAACCCTCTGATAAACAAATTTATTATAATGTTTATTTGGACGAAGCGCAAGATAACAATAAATTACAAATAAATTTTCTAAAATATGTTAAACATATAGATGGAAGATATATTTTTGTATATGATAAGAAGCAAAGTTGTTATCTTTTTAATGGAGCTGACGCTTACGCTCTTGACGAGATAGAAAAACTATATTCTCCCATTGAAAATTTCACACTTCCTGTGAACTATAGGTGCCCCACTTCGCATCTCAAATTGGTAAATGACGAATTTGGTATTCCGATTGAGCCAAGAAAAGATGCTCCAAAGGGGAAGATTGTAACTATTAAAAAGAATGACATTTACAAGTATGTAAAACCGGGAGATATGGTTGTTTCTCGTAAGAATAAGTGGCTTTCTGATGTGGTGACAGAGCTAACTATGCATAATATTCCTATTTTTATACATGACAAAGACATGGTTTCTCAGGTAAAACGTATAGTTAAGTATAAAAAATCATCAGATTTAACTATTTTATGCAAGCAACTAAGGAAAGATATTAAAAATTATAGAGAATTTATTCAAAATCAAGTTAGTGTTCTTGCTAAAAATAATGGTATGACGGAGGCTATGATAAAGTTGGAAAATACTAGTAGCCAAATGGATTGCACTTATTTTTTGTTGGACTTAGTAGAAAATTTCATTAAAGAGTATCGCAATATTGGAATCAGGGATTTTTCTACTTATTTGGATAAAGTGTTGTCAGTTACTCCTTCTCCGAAAGCTGTTATGCTATCAAGCGTACATAAGGCAAAAGGTCTAGAAGCAGAAAATGTGTTCGTATTAAATGAGGGAAAGGTCTGCGAAGATGAAAGAAATTCTCCAGAACAAGACCAACAAGAGAAGAATTTGAGATATATTTCCATTACTAGAGCTAAAAATACTTTATATTTCGTCAAGGAGGAAGAGAAAAATGTGTAAAAACAAGGAAAATAATCAAGCAAAATGTGATGTTCATTGTATATTTTTCCCAGATATGACTTGTTCCTCTTGGAAATATGATGAAAAAGAACCTTATATTAAAAGACGTGATGATGGAAAGCAATTTATTTGTGCTTATGATGGACATGTAATTAAAAGCTGGTATGATGAATGTCCCAAAAACGCCGAAAATACTCAAAAGTAAGAAGAAATAGATAATGTTTTTTCATTAACCTATTGACTTTCCGTTTCCTTTGTGGTATAATCTATACTACAAAGGAAACTTTTTTCAAGGAGTATTATAAGGATGTCTTTTAATGACAAAAACTCCAAACAGAATACGAGAGATAATTTACAGCTAAAGCACTTGGGTTTGAGTGAGTCTGCTTTTGAAGATAAATCTTCTTATGCTGAAAAGGATTTTAATGATGCTTTTGACTCAGACTACAAGGGAGATAAAGCTGTAGTTAAATCTATTATGGCAAATTGCGAAGATTTTTGCTATAAAGAGTCTTACATAAAATCAATTGTTTCTGACTTGGAGAAGAATAAAAAAAGTAGTGTTTTTTATATCCAAAAGGACGAAGATGGAAATTTTGAATATGCTCATTTTATTCCAGCTTTATATTTTTCTACAGACAAAAAAGAAGGATATAGAAAAGTTTATGGTAACTATGAGTTAAATAAAATCCCCGCAAAGGTAGAATGTGTAATTTCTTTTAAGAAGAAGAAAACTATTTTGAAGCGGGAAGGCTCTTTGTTCTATAATGAAAAGCTAATGAAAGCTGTTAGAGACGAATTAAAATAAACAAGAGGTTTTGTATGCGTTACAGATATATTGCAACTTTTGAAGCTGAACCTGACGAGTGTTTTACACAAGAGGTTCAAGAAAAACTAAAGAATAGAATTAAAGAAGATATTGAATTACAATGCGGCAACAATATTTTTGTTACTTTGGAAGACGAGTATTGTATCAAGAGAAATGATACAATTGGAGAATCTATTGTAGCCACTTTAGAAACCACAACTATTCCAGAAAGTTCTTGTCAAAATGAATATATTGCCTATGCTAAGCTTCTTATTAATAATTTGAAGCAAGTACAAAAGGTGGAGGGCAGTCTAAAAAGCGATTTCGATGAAGCCATGATTGCCGCTATTAATGTGCTTATAGAGAAAGGTAATGAAATTTCTGAAAAAGAGAAAGAAGAAAAAGAAGAAAAATTGTGATTTAAGCTATTGACAAATTAACAGTTATGTGTTATAGTATATACATATATTAAGCATAATACTAAAGACCCTTACAGCAAAAACACTTGGAAATGACTGCTAATCATTATAACCAAAAAGGGTCTTGTTTTTTTGCTCCGCTAGCTCAATTGGTGAGAGCGCCCGACTTATGAGAATGTAGGGAAATTGGCAACCCGCTATGGTCTAGCCATAGAGATTATAAGTTCGAATCTTATTATTCTCACCAAATCGGGAGGTTTCGCGTTCAAGTCGCGGGCGGAGCACCATAACAGACGACATTGTAGTCTGTTAAATAATGCGGGAAGGAGAAGTCAGTTATCTCGCCAGCCTCATGAGCTGGAGAACGCAAGGGCGGAGCTTGCTCCCGCAACCATATGCTCCCATGGACAAGTTGGTCAAGTTGTCGGCCCTTCAAGCCGGAGACAGGGGTTCAAATCCCCTTGGGAGTACCATAAGATGGGGTACCACTATATGTAGTGTCCCAAGCCATCTCTCCACTATATATAGTACAACATATAGCAAAAACACAAGATATAGATTTTATTTCACTATATTTAGTGTCTAGACCACTATATATTGTGTCTATATGTAGTACCAACCACAACATATTGTGGTCAAAAGTGAAATAAAATGGAGATTTTATTTTTTTCTAAAAAAGGAGTGTTTAAATGGATTGGAAAGATTCTGTGCGTCTTGCGCCATCGGATATTGCGAAAAAAGCAATTCATTTTTGTGAACATACAGAATGCGAAGATTGTCCCGTTGTTATTGAGGGGCTTGAGCGTCGCACTCGATATGAAAAAGAAATAGAACACGTTCCTTGTGTTGATAATTTAATTTTTGAATTAGCAAATGGAAGAACATTAGATTAATATGCGGTAGTACTCAAGTGGTTGAAGAGAGCAGTTTGCTAAACTGCTAGACGGTGAAAACCGTGCGAAGGTTCGAATCCTTCCTATCGCGCCATATAGGAACTATCTGATGTGAAAGGCATCTAGTGCAGCTATGGCACAATAAATGTTACATAGCCCGTGGTGGGTGGTGCTTCGGCACAGGAGCGCAGATAGAGGTGTTTCCATCGCACACTTGCTCCAATTAAATGTACGAGATTAACCAAATGGTAAGGCACCATTAATATGCGGAGATGGCCGAGCGGCTGAAGGCACCGGTCTTGAAAATCGGAGGCGGGAAACCGTCCGTGGGTTCGAATCCTACTCTCCGCGCCAAAGAAAAAAATATCGTTAACCTATTGACTTTTACAAACGAGTATGTTATACTAATATCATCAAGTGAGCCAAACAAAAAACATCCCTTGGTAATTCAACGGCAGATTCAAACAAATTATGTTTGAGATGTGGGTTCGATTCCCATCTAAGGGCAAACAAAGAAGTTTGGACCAAACTGCTCCATTTGATAATTGGGAGTGAAAAAATAATTATCAATTATTGAACCTTCAAAAGTTAATAAGATGGTGTGGTTGCTTAGATTAAAAACATTATACATTAAGTATAATATTATTTATACATTAAGTATAATTTAGATTGATTATTAATTAAACACTATTTATT
>OBLI01003401.1_pt1 | contig 12273 bp, 16 predicted proteins | sample 1519701 | NCBI WGS metagenome assembly OBLI01 (sample SAMEA3663005, study PRJEB22513) | pig gut metagenome | biome: pig gut; feature: pig-associated habitat; material: faeces | place: France | collected 2012 | reverse complement strand
TGTTCTCGTCAGATAACATATAGAACTTGTCAATCATAGCTTGCTTTTCCTTGCGGTCGGCAACCAGCTTGAACTCACGCAGGGTAGTTAACTCTTCCTGCATCGCTTGATGCTCAGCTTCCAGAGCAGAATACTTACTCAGTAACTCTTGATACTCAACAACGTCATCAAGAGAATAAGTAGGCGCAGGAATGGGGTCTTCCACGGGAGCAGGCTCTCCCTCCTGCAGAGCATTTTCAGTAACAGGATCTTCGGTAGGTTTAGCTTCCGGCTCGCTGATCTGGGGCTCCGCAAGACTATTTTCAGTCACGGGCTCGGCCGCAGATTCGGCTCTCTTGGCTTCATAAGCAAGAATATCTTCCTCAGAATACTGAGTAGCAGCCGCATTAAACGTTTCTGTCACTTCAACCACTTCATTTGCGGGAACGAATCCATTCTGCTCATCATATTGGAAATCCAAACGGAACAGCTTTAGATTATCGCAATCCTGCATAATAGCGAATTTTTGGCCGCCTTCCTCATAAACACCTTTAATGCGGTAATTACCACTAAGACTCCACATCTTGTCCCAAATGGCATCAAATAAGGAGCTACCAATTTCAACAGCATATTCAGTAGGCACTTTGTTTCCTCCTTCTTTTAATACTTCGTGAAGGTCATTGACCATTGAATACATGGTCTTGCGCATCTCCGCGAACTGGTCATCAAGAGAAAACTCAGTTTTGATTTGCGCGCCTTCAAAACAAGGCTCATAATTTTCGCCTAGTATACATAATTTTTCAATTATCGCTTCATTTATAATGAAAAATCTCGCATTAGAATTATCTTGTTTTGTCCAAACTCCTGAAAAATTTTTTTCATCAAACTCTAATGATTGATTATTTCCATTTTCAATAATGCGTTGGCACTCTGGGTATGCGGTCGTCCATAAATAACCCTCAGTACAGAGATATTCACGCTCCACCGCATTATCATCTAAAAACTTCTGGAACCAGACCGCCGCATTCAGATCAACAAAACCATATGGCTTAGTTACATCAACGATTGCGAAAGTATCGCCGTTAATTTGAATCTCTTTGTTATGTTGCTCAAAATCTCCAGTATCTTGGTTGAAGTAGGCGACAATTGGACTACCTCTCAAAGATGCAGCAAATTCAGTCGCTGTTTCTTTTGTAATAATTGTCTTATTTCTATTCGGTTCATCACCAACATAGCATACTTTAATTTTTACTTTAGAAATAAGAGGAGAATAAGCCAAAGGCTCTAGCTCTAATATTTCAATAGATGATTCTACAGGTATGCTGACATGCATCATTTCACTCTATCCTCCTCACTTTCTTTTAATATTAAATCTTCTATTCCAAATGAATCAAATTCAGTATATGGAATACGAATTAAAGGAATGTTATGAGACTTAGCATAGTCATTTTTAATCTAATCGCGCTTTTGAATATTTTCTAAATCTGCGCCATACCCACTATCAAGAATAAAATGCTATCTACCGTCATATTCAATAAGATATTTATTATCAACATAAAAATCAAAGCGCAGATATTTCCCATTATATTTTAGATCAGAAAATACTTTTTCACGCTCAAAAGGAATATTATATTCCTATAATAATTTAATAATTTTTTCTTCTCCTTTAGAAGAAGTATATTGACAACCACAATGTGTTTTTTTATCTCCTATCAAATTATGAGAATTAGCATAAATTATTTTTCCACAGTCACATTTACATTTCCATACAACCCTACCATCTTGTCTCTAGTTAGTCTTTTCAATAACTACCAGTCTACCAAATCTCTAATTTAATAAATCTTTAGCTCTATCCGCATTGTTCTTTTTAAACTGTTCAATGTGGAAGCAACCACAGGATTTAGTATGACCAGATTCTAGTTCGCATTTTCGAGCTAAAATAAAATTTCCACATTTACACTAACATTTCCATAAATAACTGCTACTTCGTTTTTGAGAGGTTTTCTCAATCACTGTTAAATAATTATAAATATTCCCTGTAATATCTGTATTTCTAGGAGTTTTCATTTCCTTTCACTCCTCTCATTTCTGTGCTTCTTCGTTGGCTAATGTCTTTTCTGATTTCTTGTCCTCATCGAGCGCAGGTCTACCAGGTTCTTTCTTGTCATCGTTTACAATTTTTTCATTAGCCTCTTTTTGCGAGGTTGTTTTAGAACTCATTGTACTAGACATCATTGGCGGAATCATAATTTCGCTCAACTTTAAGACCTCATTCTCAAAATACATTGTAGCCAAAATAGAAGATTGCGAATGGCCAAGCGCAATTTGCGGTAGTAGCTTACCGAAGCCAACTTGCGTTTGCTCTTTATACATCTTTGAAATATCTTTGAAGTTATAAATAGTTGTGGGCAAAATCTCAATTCTAAATGAGTAATGTCCCTTTCTATCAAACTTCTTAATAACTTTATTTAAGAACGCCTGGAATTGATAAACCAAATCACGAACACTGGCTTCATCATTAATAACAGACTTCTCAAGCGCGGTACTTCCCTCTGTATTAAACAAGTTTTGAGAAATACCTAAATTATTATAAACAGTTCTCTCAACTTTTTGCAGTGGATCAGTAGACGCCACGGTAGTTTTATCCTGTGTATCCACAGTTTCAATATCTGCAAATGTTGTCAGAACATCAATACCTACCGCACGTTTCAGCATGGCCACCGCGTTATTATGGATATCTCTTGCTTCATCAAGGTCAAAAATTAACTCTCCATTTTTATCAAGTGGAAGTTTCTATATCAGTACCTTGATTAATTGTTGCATAGTTTTCTTGCGGTCAAGCTCCTGCGCGGCGTCAAGGTCAATTAGAGAAGGAACTACACTAATGAGAGCGGGAAAATCACTATCATTTAGTGAAAACTTGATTGCCATGCCAGGGTCTAGCGCAATCCATCCCACAGTATCACCCGGATAGAGGGGCGGTAACTTGTTATTTGTATATTTTACATATGCTTGCTGCACTTCCGTTGGAAATAACTTTAAAACCTTAGCACGGTATTCTGTATTTTTGAAATATGTATCAAAAAACTTTAGGTTTAGTTCAACAATTGAATCAATTCCACTATACAAACGACTGCGGCAATAGTCTGCGGGAAGTTGTTGGAATGAGAATTTATCTCCCCAATCTAGCCAGATACCGTAATAAACCCCTTGGCGAATTACTTTAAGAGCAATGTTTCCAAGTGTGCGTTTGACCTCAGAATTATCAAAATAGTTTAATACTTTAGCCACATCTGGAAGTAGCTTAGATTCAACTTTGCTACCTTTCCAACTAATTCCTTCGTAGAATGGAGTTATATACCAATCATATTTATATAAAATAGCTAATAGCTAGCAAGCTCTACGATAAATACCATTTGAATTGTAATAGAAATCAGAAATTTTACGCATTTCTGAGACATTACCCTATGAGATTTGCGTTAGTACGTATTTCTTATCTCCATAATTACTATTTACTTGTTTATAGGAATTAAAATCAATTACTGCATTGTCAATATCTTTTAATCCAGCCCGCAATTTAGCATATTCTATATAGGCATCATAGTCAGAAGAAGTATCTTTACCATATTTATCAAGATATTCTGTTCTTGTCATAAAGCCTGATTGCGGACTCGTTAAATCAAATCCTCTGCTATGAATTTCTTCTTGCCGTCCCAAGATTTCACCTCCTGTCTGCATCAGTATCCTGCTTTTTGCATGATATAATTATAGTTGATAAAGGCTTCGTCAGTGTACGGAATCTCGACTAGCGTTATACCATGCTCCATGCAAAATCTACGCTTTAAATTATCGTTATACTGTTGTTGATAGAGGCCTTTAGATCCCCCGAACTTTGATTTAGCTTGATAGTGACCTATGTTGGATTCCCTGATATTCAATCAGAAAATCCAAATTTCCGGCATCATCAAAGATCGCAAAGTCAAAACGAAGAGGTCTACCGCTAGGCGCAGTTAAACCAGGAAATGAATACTCTTCTTGAAATGGAATCTCATTCTTCACTAGAATTTCTTCAATCTTAATTTCACCACGAGAGCTTCTCATATGCCACTACCCTCCTTTTCAACTTCTAGAGGATAACGCCTCCAATGAAGTTTTTGTCCTGTAACAGGATGAGATCCAGATTGATGCGTTTTACTTGATAAGGCCATACAGAGTGTATTGCTCTTTACTCCACACCAATCCGCAGCTGCCTTTAGGCTTTCAAAAATCTCTCCTGTTTCAATGCATTGCACTTGTTTGCATCTCTTTTTTCTATATTCAGGATCTTTCCATCTTTCTTTCTGGTTCATAGATACCGCTTCAGAAATTCTTTTACGGTAATTTTCATCTTTCCAATATTGTTTACTTCGTTCGGAAGTCTTTTGCCTACGCTCTTCTGTCCAAGCAGCAGCCTGGGCCTCCTGATATTCTTTTGTTTCCCATAGGGATTTCATCATAGCTGATTGTTGTTCATGGTATTCAGGAGTATTTCTTTGTTCAGTTAATTTTTTAATAATTGATTGCTTTATTTCTTCATTATTCCATAAATCTGCAAAATGATAACCACTATAATTCTATTGATAAGAATTAAAACCATTATCAACAGCATCGTAGAGTTTAATAAAGTAGGCTTCTTTTTCATCAGCTTCTTCGGCAGTTAAATTGTCTATTAAAATACCATGCTCAAAAGCATCCCAGCCACCATAGTCGGCTATAACTTGTTTATTAAATTTTGTCGTGTTATAACCGGTGCCATTTTTCCATCTATTTTCAGCTAATTGACACGTTTGGCCAATATAATATTTCCCATCAGGGCTTTTATGATAATAAATACAATATTTCTTTTCTTCCATCTTCCTTACCTCTTAAACTATTATCTTCTCATAATATTTGAAAATTAGGGCAATAAGTTTATTTACTTTTGCCCTAACTTCCAAAAAATTTTTAAGTCATAAACATTGCATCTGCAATATTAAATTTCTTTTTACGTTTTTTATCCTCTTCTTCAACACGAATATAGTATAGCGCATATTCAGCAGATGAGAAGGTATCTTTTGGGATACCTCTATTAACTTGCTTGAGAATGATATTAGTACCAGTGTTCTCTTCCCGCAAGTTAAGCATTTCAGACCGTAAAACCGAGGTAAGATCATACGGCCGCAGATAAGCCTGACGTTCTTCTGGCGTCATTTTTGAACCTTTTACTGTACCCATTAGTTTAGCTTTAGCTGTATTTGCGTCTATCAAGAACCGCACTTTACCAGTATTAATTTGCGATTGGAAATTCGCGTGCGCGGTTGTATTGATTGGTGCATTTGCTTTGATAATATACATGGCATCTAATTCAGTGTCATCTGTTTTATATTTCTTGTATTCATTATCTACATCGTTATATACGCCAAATGGAGGGTAGTAGTCGTCATTCTGGTCTGTCTGGGATTTCACCATGTAGTCTATAAGACCTATACCTACATTTAATTTATATTCCACTTGATTCACTACTTCAAGTGCGTTCTCTAATGAACTGCTCATAGTTTCCTATGAGATTAGACTATATCTTCACATTTCTGTGCTTTCCGCTTCCACTGTCAATCGTTTACAGTGTACTCCCTTACGGGATAGTCGTTGAACTTCTTAATCAAAATCAATATCTTTAGTTAAAAACGTCCAATTCTTTTTACGTTTAATAGCACCAATAGTCTCTTCATTCACGCCATATCTAGCACCGATCTGGGCATAAGTATATTTCTTTTGAAGCAAGAGATCAATGATTTCTAGCACTTGTTCCTCGGTTAATTTACTTGCTCCATTTTTACTACCTTTTTGACTATGAAGTTTATTAGCATATGCATGCTTAATATTCTCTGAACAAGTGGTCCATTCAAGATTAGATAGAGCATTATTTTGTTTATTCCCGTCAATATGATTTACTTGTAATTCATGCATATTTTCTACTGGATTAAATGTTTCTAAAATTAATCTATGCACCGAAAACCTATGCCGTGAATCTACGCAAGTTAAAGCTACTTTTTCATATCCATCTTTATCAAGTTGAGGGCACATATATTTGTTACTGTAACTACTATAAACTCTGCCATCATCGGTTGCATAATAAGGATACTTAAAAGTATACTTCCAATTAGTAATTAAACGTTTTTCCATAAGATATTTAAACCTCCAATAAAAGTTTTATTTTAATTAATTTAGCTGCTGATTGCCCTCGTCTTTACGTTAGGGGTTTCCAGCAATTCAAAAAGTTTTACATGGGCTAGGCAATTTAACCCATTTCCATCTATGACTAGCCTACGAGCTTTATACTTGTAATACATCTTCTTAAGCCAGATCGCTTGATCTTCAAAATGGGCATCCATTAGTTCATAAATACAAACAAGAGACTTAACAGCTGGTCCTTGAGATTGCGGCGTTACCTTAAATACGGTAGCGATGGAAGCACACCCCTTGCGGCCAACGTCGAATCCAATTACGTAATATGCTCTCGCAGATGACCGACCGGAAGACTCGTATTCCGGAAGTTGAAGCTTGCGGCAACGATCGAAAGCATCTCCATCGAAGAATGCATCCTAGACTGTTCCAGCCCATGCTGACTCAAACTCTCGGCTAAAGGAGACATCATTCATCGTAGCGTCTCGCCGCAAATCATTAATAAAAGATCTACTTTGTAACCCAACGGCCACGGGTACGCGCCAAGTGCCTCCCATTATAAATGCTTTCTCTGGCTCAATTACCATACGAACTAGAAGAGCAATTAGTTTTTGATAGGGGAAAGAATTCTTCCATCCAGCAGTAGTTACGTATATCTGGGATTTATTGAGCGGTTCGTCTGGATCAGGTAATCCGCAAGCGGTGCGCCTATCTATCTGCATTATAGGCAAGACCACGCTATTCAACATGTCGCCGTCTATTCCTACACACTCTTCGAGGAGTCCTGCATGTCGACGCTTACCACGGCTGCTTTCTTTCGCCGCAAGGTTATCTATTATACTACCGTTTTTGAAATGATATTCACAATAGTCTTTTCCTTCCTTTGTTGCTCCACGAGACCAGTCTATCTCTCGCCGCAAAGCAGGAACAAGATCACATAACTCATTTATCTTTTCTTTCAGAATACCCGATCCTTGCTCCTTGCCCCCCGCAGTCACGAATAGCTTAGCGCCCGGGTATAGTATAGCTTTGATCATCAGGGTTAGAACTGAGAGAAAAGATTTAGAATAGGCGCGCGGGAAGGTAGCATATACATATTTATATCTAGCTGTTATCCGCAAGAATACACGTTGATAATGATAGAATTTTAACTTCTTAGGCTTGCTTTCATCTCCGCCAGTCTAGAGGAAATCAATAAACAAGTCTGGATAAGCGCGCCAAAACGAGACGAACTTGCGAATTTCAGGTAGGCAAGCCCGCACTCGTTCCTCAGATAAACCAACTTTTTTAATATCAGGTGAGAGGTTAATTAGTTCAGCAAGAGCCATTAACTATCACCAGCCTCTTCTGTTTCATCAGCCGCCGCAAGTTCTGCTTCAAATTCATCAAATGACTGAAAATCTTCTACTTTGAGAGGATTTTCATCGTAATTAAACAAGTCGCTATTATCATCCTCTTCTTCTGTACTAACATTCTTTTCATTTTCACGGTCTTGCTCAATTTGTTTCATCGCAGCTTCCAGCATTGTACCCAGGCTAGTTTCTTGCGTTACTAGATTATAGGTATAACGCTGCATATCCATAATAGTTTGGTCTACCATATCATTAGGCTGAGAAATATAATACTTAGGAATAAATCCTTGTTCCTCAGCAAGAGTAACAAGTTCTCCGACAGAGTCGACAAAATCAGTTTCTTCGTCTTTGGCTTGCGCCGCTGCGCGTATTAATCCATTATTTCTAATGGTACCGACTATCTCTTACTTATGTTATAAACATAAGGAAACCATTTCGGCATTTAACTCACTTCGTTTCCTAAAATGAGACTACGTATCAATAGTAGCCCTACTTCCCTGCCCAGAAGGCTTAGGGAATAGTCTGTACAGGTATTAATCTTTATTTATTATATATTGGACGATGTATCCATGATAAGGTTTTTGCTCACGAATATATTTTTTTAAAGTATTAGTACTCCCATTAGGACTAAGTCCTAACCATACTTTAAATTCTCTTTGTGTTTCAAATTCTTGAATAAAATTACCTTTTAAATCAAAAACTCTCACGCCACGTGCGGCAGGAGCTTTTCCTCCTTGTCTAGCTAATCGCATTTTTTCTTTACTTTCTTCACTATGGTGTCGTCCCCACATTGGATGTTCTTCTCCGCAGTAGTGCTTTCCAAAAAAATGGTTCTTTTCACCCTATGCCGCTAAGGAAAGTTTGTGTTTTCTTATCGCCTCTGCTTCTGGACTTAATCCCGCGCAAGGGTTACTATTAAACCCACCAGTGGCTATATTATAAAAATCTTCGCTTTCTACTGCATTGTATTTTGTAATCCATTTTTTTTCTGCGATATTTAAACTATTATAATCTTCACATATCTCTAGTATTTCTTTTTTAAAATTGTTTTTTCCCATATTTCTCAATTGCTTTTTTTAAAATACTTCCACTACCAATATAGCTATCGGTGACTTCACCATAATGTTGTCCAATATATTTTTTATTATTTACTAGATTAGTAGTTAAATAAACGTAATATTGTTTCATACTACACAATCTCCTTTTTGATTAATTTCCCACGGGATTACCATATTAGTATTTACTAACTTAGGCTTCCCCGTTAGCTATAACTTTAATTTATAAAATTATAACCCCCAGCGATAACTGGGCAAAGTTTTTCATAGTCCACAATTTGAACTTACCACTTTTTAGTAAGGTGTCATACATTTTAGCCACTTTTTGGGCTTCCGCAATATCTCCCGCATCAAGAAGCTGATTTAATTTAAGCGAGGTTTTGCAGAGGAAAATAAGAATGTCCTTGTGGCTAGCGGTTTGAATGTCATAAGATGCCATCATATCTGCATAAAGTTTTTCCATGCGGACTAACTCACTAAGACGATAAGCATCGCCCCATTTAAGTTTTAATCCCACGATTTCATCTTCTGATAATTTATCCGCGAGCTCACGGTCATAGGCGGTTTCCTCAACAATAGAAGAAGGGTCTGCGGCGGGATCTTCCTGCTGCCGCAAGTCAGACACTGGACGCTGCGGTCCAAAGTCTCTCTTCATTTCTAATTCTAGATCTTCGCCAGTATAACCTTGCTGCACGAGGGCGCTTCGTAATTTTTCCTCTTCTTTCGCTGCTAGCTCTTCCGTATCCGCCCAGCGATATTTTCTCCATTGACTTAGTTTCATGGTTGAAACATAGCGTCCCAGAACACTTGTTGTTGTTATTTTAGAGGCGTCGTTCTTGGAGAGGAATTTTTCTAAGAGTTGATCCCATACTGGTTTAATATAGGGAATATCTAATTGTTCTAGTAATGGTTTATAGGTATCTGGGTCCCAGTTATCTACATGCATTGTCCAACACTTTTTACATTCAGCCATCTTGCCATCTGGCGGAAATCTTTCTATGTTATTGGAAGTATAAAAATCTGTATCCGCAAGCAGACGGCCGCATTTAGTACATCTTCGTTGTGCCATATAATTCTCCTTTCATCTTAGTCACCACGCGGTAAAGGTCCTTGGTCACCGTGATCGGCACGCCCCGCCGCATATCTTGCTTTGCGGCAATCCTTACAAATAGAATAGAAGAAGTCTTTACTTGTGTTACTTTTTGAGAAGAATAAGGAAGACTTAGGCTTGGTACAGCCGCATTTAGTGCAGGTTTTAGTAGGGAGGTTGCGGAGGTTGGTTTGCCACATCACAAAATCACGTTGAGCCGCATCTGCTATGAGACGAGGAATTTTTTTACACCAGAGCGCAGAGATATATTCTGGGGTGTAGAGAGTATCAAATTCTTCTTGAATGAGGGTGCGGATTTCTGCGTTGGACTTACCGTCGATCTTATATTCTAAGATGCGATGGTGAATAGGATATTCTTTTAGAGCTTTGTCAGTTATATCTTCCAAGGCTTGAATTAGATACCAAGTATCTCCTTCAAAACGATCATAACTATCTTGTTTAAGACGAGAATAATCCTAGAGCAGCGCCGCAACAAAAGAAGGATCTAAAAGGGAAGCCCCAGCAACTGTTAATTCACCTTTAGAATAGGTGGAGTAATCGTTGATTGAGACAGGGAACGAACCACGATTTGAGAGCTTATGCGGGACAATTGGTTTGCGGTAAGCCTACTTGATGAGGTATTGATCTTTTCGCATTTCAATGAGGGCTTTCTTGATGATAAATGCATCACGTCCGGTTGCCTTGCGGAGAGCGGTTTCCCAGGTAGAGATCGTATCTCTGAGTTGCCGCAAGAGTGGAATATCTGCGAGATCTTGCTACGTGATTGAAATTTTAGGTGTGAGTAGGGTATCACGGTTAGAGGTAAGGTTATATATGCCATCTTCTCCATTCTCAAGACCAGCGGCGAGACCTTCAAAAGAAGTTTCGTACTTGGTTATTGTTGTGGTACGATTTGCGGTGAGAAGTTCTCGTTTGCGGGAATCCTTGCGCTCTTGCTTCTCCGATGCGATGATTAGATAGTCAGCGAGGGTTTCTAGATACTAGGAGGTAAGGGTAGATGGGTCAGTAGAGGAGAGGAGGTTTGAGACGAAGGTTGTTCGATCTTGAGGGGATTCTATGGAATAGTCAAGTTTAGTCATGTATTCACTCCTTTCTTTCTTAACTCTAAGAATATTATACTAAAAATTTTTGCATTTGTCAAGTTTTGGATGGGAATTTGACAAATTTTTTTATTTATGTTATAATAAAAGAAAAAGGAGGTTTGGCATTTGTATTTAAATTTTAATGTACTGAATAATGAAGTATTTGAGACTAGGTGCGATAGAGGTAGCAGAAAGAGCAAGTGTAAGAAATAAAGGATTTGCGGCGGAGGGTAAGCAACCGTGCGTGGGTACTATTTGGGCACCCGATGATTTTTGGAAATGGGAGATGACAGAAAGAGGGGCGTACTTGAATGGGTTAAAGAGATTAGGTGTTGATATTTTAATGGATGAAGGTTGGAAGGCTAAGAAAAAAGAAGATGGTACTTGGGGTTTAAGGAGTTTTAAAATAGTATTGGGAATAGATATGGCCCGATAAGGCAAATTGAAAATTGGATTTGGAAAATTTTTTGTCCAGGCAAAGAAGATTGTGAAAAATTAAACAATTTATATCCTAAAAACTACCCGCCCCTATGTATGCGATTTTTCGTTCACCGCTCCTCCGCACGGACAGCACCGCCCCATTTGTGCAATTTACACAAAAGACTTGTTCCCTCTTGTTAGTCAATGTGCAATTTGCACAAACTTGCGAAAAATGCAAAAAACTTCTTGCAATCTCTGTTTCGGCGTGGTAGTATGTAACCGTGGACAGGGAAAACCGACCCGGCCAGCGCGCCGCCCGCGTCCATGCGTGGGAAGTCTCCCGCGTGGGTAAGTCGAAAGGCAGTTTTCGCGCCGTGTACCTTGACAAGTGAATAGGCAATAGACCACTAGACCGCCGCACAGGGAAACGCGCCGCGACTGTTTCACGTGAAACAAGAGCGCGTCAAGTAAAGCGGGAACGTGTAACCTATTGTTTCACATGAAACATTATATGGAAAGGAATTGATACTATGAAAATGACAGTCGGAGACTTCAAAGATATGCGCGGCGAGGATATGCCCATTATTTTAGGTAACTGCAAGTACGTCACGGGATACGGCGCAAACAAGACTATCGATGGGCCGTGGGGCTGGATGATACATACTGGCGACTGTGACGCCATGACAGATTGTCACTATATGGCTAATGACGATATGGGCTTTCACTTCTCTTATGACGGTCTTGACTTTGTCGAGGTTGACACGGACAACGTAGAAATCAGCAGTGACGGTATCTACATTGACGAGCCGGAAATCTGGGTAGAGCCGACAGAGACGGTTGAAGCTTGCGAAACTTCTGCCTACTACATCAGAAAAGCACTGGGCGACGGGTACGACGTTTGTAAATGGGGAGAATGTGGCCCCATCGCGTGGTATCCTACCATCGAGGACGCAGAGGACAAGTACAACGACCTGAACGGCTGGAACGACTGACAGACAGCGGGGCGCCTTGCGGAAAGGGTAAGGCGTCCCGCAAGAAAGGATATACTATGAACGACAAACAATTGCATGACG
>OBLI01003400.1_pt1 | contig 12274 bp, 14 predicted proteins | sample 1519701 | NCBI WGS metagenome assembly OBLI01 (sample SAMEA3663005, study PRJEB22513) | pig gut metagenome | biome: pig gut; feature: pig-associated habitat; material: faeces | place: France | collected 2012 | reverse complement strand
AATCCATTAACCTCAAAATCGCCCAACAAAATAAGCCACAAACCACAACAACTAATCGCACAAAAGCGAAAAAATCACTTCTTTAACAAAAAAATATACTGGTGTGAACAAAAAAGGCACACCTAAGCAATATCTTTGTAGTCAAAACGTTATCTATATATAAATGTGATATACGAATATGCCACTGAATCAAACCAATAAACTCGTGTGGATTGTAGAGACTATCTATCGTGCACATAAGATTACCTTTGAGGAACTGAACCGCCGCTGGATGGACAATGTGGAATTGAGCGGAGGTGAGGAGATGCTGAAGCGCACCTTCCACAAGTGGAAGTGGAATATCTTCTACACCTTTGGACTGTCGATAGACTGCGAAAAGGCCGCGCCATACAGGTATTACATCGACAATGTGGATGATATGAAGAGCGGAAGTGTTGAGAATTGGTTGCTAAGCACGCTATCAGTAAGCAACTCGCTCCTTGAGTGCAAATCCATTAAGGATAGGATAATCCTTGAAGATGTGCCAAGTGGCAGAGAGTATCTGGAGCCCATCATCGACGCGATGAAGAAAAATCGCTTCATTCACATCAACTACTTTAACTACTGGAAAGGTGAGTCTCGCAACCACTATTTGATGCCATTGTGCGTAAAACTTTTCCGCCAGCGTTGGTATATGGTGGGACGTAATTGGCCAGCAGGCAGGGACATCGTTTTCTGTCTCGACCGTATCCAAGACATCCGCCTATCAAGCCACACCTTTGAATATCCCGAAGAGTTCGACCCACAAGAATACTTTAATGGTTGCATTGGTGTTATCCCCGGCGACGGTTGCGATATAGAAAACATAAAGATCAAGGTTAGCGCCAATCAGGCTAACTACCTACGCGATCTCCCTCTGCATCACTCGCAACAAGAGATTGAGCAAACAGATGAATACAGCATCTTTAAATTGCATGTCAGACCGACATACGACTTCCAACAGGAACTGCTTTGGAATGGTGAAGACCTTGAAGTGCTCGAACCGCTATGGCTCCGCAAGGAGATAGCCTTAGTGATAAACAGAATGTGTAACAAATATAAGGAGTAAGAATGAATATGACTGAGAATAAAATTGTTGCAAATAATAGTTCGTCTATCGTTCTATATACGACAGATGATGGTAACACCCAACTTAAAGTAAAGTTAGAGAAAATTTCTGTTTGGCTTAATAGAGAGCAAATCGCTCAACTTTATGGCAGAGACTACAAGACAATAGCAATTTTGGCGGTAAAGACCTATAACCATCGGTGGAAGAAAAGGCTGCCATGTTGCTGTATCTTGTGGTGAAGAACCATTCTTTCAGCGATGGCAATAAACGTATTGCTGCCATGCCCTTCCTCTGGTTCATGGAGAAGAATGGCATACTTTATGCATAAACGAATAGCTGACAACACCCTCGTTGCCCTCACGCTGATGATTGCCGAGAGCCGCACAGAAGAGAAAGATGTGATGGTGAAAGTGGTGGTAAATCTGATTAATAAAGATAATCAATAAATACATCTGACATGCTGGACTTTGCAACAATAGATTTTGAAATAGCCTACAACGAGCGCAGTTCGGTGTGCTCTATTGGCTTGGTTATAGTGTGTTGTGGGGAGATAGTGGATATTTTTTACTCACTAATATAGCCAGAGCAAAAGGCTATTGCCTAGAGGCCCACCATCCATTATCCGATGCAGAAGTATGTTTTTGGATTGCAATAGAAGTGTTATAATTAAATCATATAATAATTAGACTATGGAGCTAATAGATAAAGTAAAAGACATAATAAGTCGATTAGAAGACATAAGAAATCAAAATAATCCTAACATTGAGATTATTCGAGAACAGATTGATTTCATTGAGAATGAAGAATTTATGAAATTAATTGAAGAATTCAATGAGTTTATTCGTTTATATGATGCAGGTGAACCTGATGAAGAAACGAATAAACTCATTGATAAAATTGAAGAATTGGTCATTCATGCAGATGAGTTAATCGCTACAATACGTCAACATTTCGATATAGAATATGTATATGATGATACTAACAATCTTGATGATGATGAACTGAACCGAACGGCTTTGGATGATGACAAAGATTATAACGATGTAGAATATGATATTGTACTAAATGAGGTTTCTAAAAGTGCCCTTATTACGATAGGTATTGACAACAAGGATGAAATTAATATCAAATTGATGGGGACAATTCTAATAGGTATCTCTTCAGAAGAGAGCGATGATGCTATAGCCGGAAGATCTTTCGCTCAATTAATCCTATCTGGTTTTATGTTACCGATGGAAGAAATTAAAGAAATTGTCAAAGCAACTCGTGAGAAATGCAAGAAACAAGTTTTTGGATTACAGATAGCCTTCAACAGTTTGCGAGAGTATAGTTGTAGTGCGGAAGAAGCTCTGTGTCAGATTCAATTGTTTCTATAAGCTTTCTATTGAAATAGGATAAATAAATTATTATGTATTGGAAAATTAAAACATATCTAAATAAGTGCGTCCAATTAATTGTGGACAAAAATATTCCTGGAAGGGAGGTCAGATCAAGTTATCATGACGACTCTTCAAAAATGCATGATGAGAATAGATACATTCAAGTTCAGACGGCATTTCCAAATATAAATACAATCCACTATGAATATATCTGTGGACGATGGGAACTTCATATAGAGCCAAACAATAATAAAGATGGCTATAAATATGCCAGAATCGCACGTTTTGTCAGAGAAAAATGTGATAACGATGTTAACATTGTATGGTTAGTTGACGGAACTCGATATATAGCTAAACATAATATTTATGTTAATTCTGAAGAACAGCTAGTGGCAGGGCTGTTGTATATGTATAACAAATTTGACAACATCTTGAATGAATGTGCAAAACGGTTTAAGCCTGCTGATCTAACCCTTCCTTATAGCAATCCATCTGAATATAAAACGATTGACGATGAAGAAGAAGTGTGTCTTAAATCGATGTCTCTTAAGGAACTATTTAATATCAAACTCACTATACCAGATTATCAAAGAATATATTGTTGGAATGACAATAATATCAAAACCTTATGGAATAATCTTAAGGAAATGCCAGAAGCCTTAGATTATCATTTGGGAGCTATTATTCTTCAACGACAAGAAAATGTATGTGACATTATAGATGGACAACAAAGACTTGTAACGCTAACTCTTATCCTTCGTGCATTAGGATATGAAGGGAATATGCCCCTTTTACTTCAAAGATTCAAATCACAAGAAGCTTGCGATAATATTGCAAACGCAAAATTTGTAATTCAAGAAATTAAAGGTTGGGATTGTGACGAAAACAATAAGATGCTTGAAAATATTTTAGAGTATCTCACTTTTTCGGTGCTCTTATTGAAATCAAAGAATCTTGATTTGGCATATACTTTCTTTTCCAATCAGAACTCCAGAGGTGTTAGGCTTTCGGATTACGATATATTGAAAGCTCATCACCTTCGATTCTTGATTACGAATGATAGTCAAGCTGAACATTTGGCACGAAGATGGAATACCTTATCACAAGATACGGATTCTGATAATGAACCATTTATACATAAGACACTTGGGCTTTATTTATTCCGCATTAGAAAATGGATGCGAAAACATTCGTGTGATGAGCATGATAGTAATCGCCCCATAAAAGATGAGTATTCTGCAGCACCTCTCATCCCTGGCATTCCGCCTTTTGGGGAGAGATTCTATTTTTATGAAAAGATTCAAGGTGGTGCTCATTTTTTTGCATACACAGAATATTTTGTTGACTTATATAAACAATTTGTCAAAACTCCCCAAGTATTACTTCTTAGGAAGTATCTGTTAGGAGAGACTCATTGGAAATATGAGAGTGTAATTGAGACCGTTCTGTTTGCTTATTTTTCAAAGTTTGGAAAACAGTATTTATCAGAAGCTTTATTTTGTATTGTTGGAGCAATTGCTCAGCATCGTTATAAAGGAGCGCGAGCTATTCAGTACAAAATAAATGAGCATGCTCAGAACAACGAACTTGTTATGATGATAGATCAAGCATCCTCACCGTCATTCTTTCTTGCGGAAACTCTGCCTCTACTAAAAAAAAGTGGTAGAGATTTGGAAGGTGGAGATATAAAAGTGAGATTTTATAATTCTCTCTGTCGGATATTTAGAGGTCTTAATAACCCGGAAATACTTACAGATGAAGAATCTATAAGAATGGCTAAATTTACAGATACCTACATTGAATCTAAGAAAAAATCAGAATATGAATAACAATACATTTACACCTAAGGATATTGTTGAACAAAAATTCAGCATACCTCTTTACCAACGATTATTCGCATGGACTCCTAAAGAAGTCAAGAAACTGCTTTCTGATCTAAAAGAACATTTTGAGTCAGATCGATTTAAAAAAGAAAAGAATGCCTATTACTTAGGCATGTTGACTACCATAGAACGAGAAGGATATATTGACCTTATCGATGGTCAGCAACGCTTCACTGTTATGATACTAATGGCAATTGCTTTTAAGCACCTAAGTGAATGGAAAAAATTTTTGAATGCTGGCAAAAGACTTAAATTAGTTGCTCGGTCTGAAGATGAGAATTATCTTAGAACTTTAGCTAATGATGATAACCTATATAATCATTTAAATAAAAGCAATTCATGTTATAACTATGAAAACTTATATATGAAAAATGCTTTGTTATGTATAAAAGACTATGTAGATGAGGAATTTGGCGATGATGATAAAGCCAAAGATTCGTATGCCCTAAATGTATACAATTATCTTACTTTCTTTATTTCGGAATTACCTCCTCATTATTTGAAAGAAGCAACATCTTTAAATAAGTATTTCGAAGTGCTAAATTCCACGGGAAGAGGATTGGAACAACACGAAATTCTGAAAGTCATGCTTATACGGAATCACCAGAATTCAGACAAGTTGGTTCGCATTTGGAATGCTGTATCACAAATGGAATTACCGATTATCCGTAGGAATGAAAATCTTAACAACCATCAGTATGCAGATTTATATAAAAATGCTATAAGAGAATGCAGACAAGGTCATTTTGGCAATGCATTATCGTATATAAATGAAAGTTTTAATGATGCGCAGGAAAATGCTAACACTATTGATATAATCCCTGTTAAGGAGAAAGTGAAATCATCTATATTTCATGCTGTAGAAAGACATGATAGCATATTGTCTTTCCCTGAGTTTCTTCTTCTTTCACTCGATTTGGCGTTCAATTTGAATGGCAAGGATAGTTTTTATCAAAAAAATAAACTTATAGAAAGATTTGAAAAGCAATCAATTACTGACATAGAAGATTTTTATAATAAACTATTGTTCTACAGGCTTCTTCTTGATTATTATGTAGTTCGAAGAGATATTTCTAATGGTCAAAGTAGATTTACAATAATTTTCCAAGATGAAGAACGTGAAAGTCGCGAGTGTTTACGACAATACCTATCAATGTTAACGGTATCAACAGAATTCTATACATGGCTTATTCCATATATGAAACAGTTGCTGCTACTGCAAAACGATTGGCAAAAGGCATCGGTTATTCTTCGTTTTTTGAAAGAAGAAGACAATAGAAGAAGATGCCAGAATGGCTATCCATATAAACTCAGAACAGAAAATTATCCAAATATAGATAGATATTGGTTCTGGAGGTTGGATTACTATCTTTGGGAGAAAAGGGCCGATTTTTTTAATGCCGATGACAAGAGTATCGTCGAAGAATATGTATTCCGTACGAATCGTTCTATTGAGCATCTTCATCCACAAGATGAATCTTATAACGAAGTCTGGAATTCTGAAATAACCAATGGGTTTGGCAATTTGGCCATGATTTCTCAAAGCTTCAATTCCCTTCAGAGCAACGATAATGTAAGAGTCAAATTTGCAAGAATACAAGAGCAACTTGACAACAAATCATTGCAAAGTTTAAAGATGTTAGTAATGTTTAGGCGTGCAAACGAAGATCATTCAAAATGGAGCGAGCAACTGGCTCTTGATAATTTGAAACAAATGTGTGATTTATTGGAACAATCTGCTTCAGATACAAATACTATTTCTTCAGAAAACACTTCAAACGTAGAATAGAATGTATACATACATTTCCAACACCAGCCACTACAAGGAGGTGCTTTCACGGGTTCAATCCGTGAAGCGCTCTCTTTGGATTGGCACAGCCGACATCAAAGACCTCTATGTGGAGGTGGGCAAGGAGAAGAAACCATTCCTTACTCTCTTAGCCCAACTCATACACAAGGGCGTGGAGGTTAGGCTCATTCATGCGAAAGAACCCGGTCCTGCTTTTCGGGAGGATTTTGACAAGTACCCTGTACTCTATGACAGCCTGGAGCGAATGCTTTGTCCGCGCGTTCATTTCAAAATGCTTATCTTCGACTGCAAAGAGGTGTATATTGGCAGCGCAAACCTTACTGGTGCCGGTATTGGCATGAAAAGCGAAGACAAACGTAACTTCGAGGCAGGCATACTGACTGATGCTCCTGCAATCGTTGAGCAAGCAATGAACCAGTTTGATGACGTATGGATGGGTAAATTCTGCAAAAGATGCAAACGCAGAGCCTTCTGTATAGACCCAATCATAGCAATATAACAACAAAAAAAAGTTTTTCTTAGGAGGTGCGCCCACAGTTGGCATACCTCCTTTGTTGTTTTGCACCCTAAACAATAATAGATAAAAAGCATGAAACGAAAAAAGAAAATGGAATCATTGGAGGCTTGGAGCCATAAGCATGACTTCCCGATAGAAGATGTGTGGAATACGGACAACACCATTGCACGCCTGATTGTCCCCAGACTCAAGGCGTACAGAGCATTGGATAAGCATGGCTGTCCAGGAAATATTGACTCAATAGAAGCATGGAACAAGATCATCGACAAAATGATATTTGCCTTTGAACTCAATATGCACGTTTCAAAGCTTACTTTTGAACAAGAGAATGATTTTAAAGAAGGTTTTGAGTTGTTCTATAAGTATTACCGCAATTTATGGGATTAAGATATGGATATAAAACATGTATTTGAAGATTCACGCATAGTCATGCTGGAGGAAGAAATTGCAAGGAGGAACGAACATTGTCGATACTCTGATAATGAAAAACTGATGATGAAGTACTTGCTCGAAGAACGATACCGAGTGCTTTGTCATCTGACAGAATATGACGATGAGACGAAACGATTCCTCGTTGATTTCAATGATGCACTCCGAAAGGCTTGCGCCGAACTGTATCACCGAACGATGGCGGTCTATCAAGAATGCCTACAACGCGTGGATTACACCGAATACTTTGAAGTGGAAGGAAAGATATTCCTTAGTTACGAATATCCTGCACTCCACCCTATTCAGACAGAAACGGCAAAGCAGGTGTGGGATGCCCTCGCATGTGGTGGATTTTGTGCGCTCTATGACGATGGCTGCGCATGGTCTCTCCGTTTCAGCAGAGAGTGTTCACCAAAGCATAACGGATATGAGACTTTGGTGAATTGGCTGGGTATGGAAGACGAGAACGACAATTGGAATGAGGGGTTGGATAGAGAGTGGTCGAAAGATATACATCTTATACAGCCCTTCAATAATCTGTACGACCGTTGCTATTTCTCATTGTACGACCTCATTTATATCCGCGAGTTCAACCTGGAGGTGCATGTGGAGTTTGATGGTAAAGTAAAATATTTACCCCAAATCGATCATTAGGCCGTGCAAGCCCTAATGAATGATTTGGGTTAAAAGATACTACATCAGCTATCAGTCATACGAATAACCCATAAAACAAAAGGTATGAAAAGAATGGTCAAGGATAATGAGCTCTTTACCGATGAAATACCTGTGAAAGAGCATATTTCCCAGCTTATTGAGCTGATGAGTCAAGGACTATACGAGAAAGAACATATTATGGCTGTATCCTTATTGAGTGCCATTGCCGGCGAAAGCATATTCTTGCTTGGTCCTCCGGGGACGGCAAAGAGTATGGTGGCCCGCCGACTGAAACTTGTATTCAAGGGGGCCAAGTCTTTTGAATATCTGATGTCCCGTTTTTCTACTCCCGATGAAATCTTTGGTCCTGTATCTATCTCGAAATTGAAGGACGAGGATAAGTATGAGCGACTGGTTGACGGTTATTTGCCAGACGCAGAGGTCGTATTCCTCGATGAGATATGGAAGGCCGGTCCTGCTATTCAAAATGCTTTGCTTACGGCCATCAACGAGCGCATATTCAAAAATGGTACCGACACATTGCGCCTCCCAATGAAAGCCCTTGTTGCTGCCAGTAATGAGTTGCCGCCAGAGGATGAAGGTCTTGAAGCTTTGTGGGACAGATTTCTCGTGCGTATGGTCTCAAACTGTATCTCCTGTGAAAAGACTTTCTACAAGATGGTCAGGAGCAAGAGTATTGAAGAACCTACTATTGCAGAAAACTATCTTGTTGAAGATTCCCTACACCTCAAATGGTTAGCGGCTATTCATGAAGTTGAGATAACCGATGAAATTTGTCGCATAGTTACCCATATCCGTAAAATCATGACTGGGCAACAGAAGAAAGAGGAAATCACTACCTTGGATTACTACATTTCCGACCGCCGATGGAAGAAGATTTTCCATCTGATGCAGACATCAGCTTTCTTGAACGGGAGAAACGCCATAAATGTGACCGATAGCATACTCCTTATCCATTGCTTATGGAACAAAGTGGAAGCCATTCCTGTGGTGTTGGAGGCTGTTAGTTCCGCCATTACCGCTGATTTGGATGGGAAAATCACTCAAAATGTCAAGGCATTGGACAAACTCATCGGCCAACTCTCTGCCAACATGCGACAAGGTCGTGTGCCTATTGATAGTGCAAAGGATGATTATGTGGTGATGAATTATTTCTACTATATTGTAGAAGGATTCCAAAAAGAACCTTGCTTGTTCGCTCGTTTCGACTATAATCATATTGACACAAAGAAATCAAACGATGGCATACTCTATTATGAAGAGAAAAGCAAAAGCTGGATAATCCATGCCATTTATACTGGTGCACCTTTCGATTATAAGAAGTCGTCGAATGGTAAGAATACGAAGATTAAACTGCAAAAATGTAAGGACGGCATTATGGTGGATGGTATTCCATACTTGTTCAGAAAGAAAGGCTGGGGCACTTTCATTTCTAAGTCAGAAGTTCCGACTTCAACATCTGCCGACATCATATTTCTTGAGTGCGCCTCCATAAGGAACGATTTTGAGCACCTTAAAACGCTTTTCTATAAGGACTGCAATCTGTTTGTTTCTGATGATGACATCAAGTTGATTGGTAAGCAACTGGACAAAACGGAGAAGGCACTAAAGAATTTAGAAATCAAGGTTCAGAACACCAAACTATTGATGTTGCGCTGATGGAAAAGGATGAGTATATTGGCCAAAGAATAACCGTCTATAGTGAGGCGTTCGACTTTTACATGGATTGCGGCCTGATGCCCGACACTGTGCCAGATGGCGACCTGTTAGCCAGGTACATGAGATATGTAATCGATGCCAATCCGCAGTTGGATAGCCAAGACTCCACTTGGAAGGACGTGTTGAAGAATGACCTGTTGGCTTTCTTATCAGCACTCCTTGGTGCATTCTTTGCGGTAGAACAATCATACCAGAAAGAAATGGACTTCATTGAACGGTTTCAAAAAGCAGAGCTCAAACAGCAGCGCGAAGCCTGGCCACCTGTATATAAGCATATTAAGGAGAATTATGCTCCTGCGGATGTAAACATCAATGGATATGTAGAACAATTCAAAGACCATGAAACACAGGATGTCATTGATGCTATAACAGAAGACTGGAGGAAAGCTGCCGACAATCATTTGAACCAAATGGAAGAACGACTGTTGGAACAAAACAAAGACTGGTGGGTACGGCGTATGCGCGATTGCGGACAACGTGACTATAAACGGCTAAAGAAGATTGACCAGATGTATTATCGTTACCCTGTGTTGCAGGAGATAGTCCGCATTATCGGGCGCGAGCAGCCACAGCGTAAGGACGAGTATAATGATATAGTCTTGAAGTATATGCCAATACTGCTGTCAAATCCAACGACAACAACAGAGATAGAGCAAATTTCGATTGGCAACAATCTGTCTCATGTAATTCCTACTGAGATTGCCACTCTGTCAGAGGTGACGACTGACATGATGTTCTTCAAAAAGTTTGCGGAGCGACAGTTGCAAATCTTTGCCAACAAACCACCGATGACAGTCCAGGACAAACAAGCGCAAGAGAATCAGACAAAACCACGTTTGGAAAAAGGCCCGATTATCGTGAGTGTCGACACAAGTGGATCTATGATGGGCAAACCGGAGAAGTTGGCTCGCTGCCTATTAATGCAACTTCTTCGTTTGGCAAAGAAACAAAAGCGCAAATGTTTTGTCATTACCTTTTCTGTGAGGGCAAAGGCGTTGGAACTCACAAAACCTGCCAATTGGGGGATTTTGAAGAAGTTCTTGGAAGAAGGATTCTGCGGTGGCACCGATGGAGAACAGATGCTTGCCGCTGCCCTTAATGCACTACAGACAAAAAAATTCCGCATGGCTGACGTGTTGATTATAAGCGACTTCTTTTTTCCGCTTCCCATATACAAGACGCGTAAACTCATGGAAACGGAACATGCGAAAGGAACCAGATATTACGGATTGCAAATAGGAGAAACAAAGAATCCGTATGACAAAGTGTTGGATAAAATATGGAAACTTAGTGTATGACAAAGACTGGAACATTTTTTATCGATGAGAATATGAGGCTTAATTGCAAGCACTTCTGTCCATTGATGCACAAAGTAGACTATGATATTTTGCTATTAGAGTCTAAACTCTGCAAGAGATGCAAACGCAAAGCCTTCTGTATAGACCCAATCATAGCAATATAACAACAAAAAAAGTTTTTCTTAGGAGGTGCGCCCATAGTTGGCACACCCTATGCTGACCTTTGCTTCATCAAACATTTAAACTTATTATATGATGGAACAGAAAACAAACGACGATTTCATGCGCAATATTCTCATAGAGGAAGCATGGAAAAAGCTGTCCAGTAATTTTTCGTGGAGCGAAACTCTACTCGAAAAATATCAGAACTGCGTTGATTGGAATAGTATTTCCTCAAACTACAACATCCAGTGGACAATTCCTATGATTACCAAGTTTTCCAAACGAATCAATTGGAGTACTTTCTCGGAATGTAACAATGACACAGTCTTACTACCAGAAGTAATCGAGGCTTTCAAGCACAAATGGGATTGGCATGAATTATCGGGCAACCCAAACGTTCCTTTCACCGATGAACTTCTGGAAAAATATGCAGATTTGTGGGATTGGAACGAAATTATTGGTATTTGTGGGAATTCTATCTATGAAGACAAGGGTATTGACTTCTATGATAAGTTCCAGGAGTACATCCCTGCTAGCAAACTCCAAAACTCTGCTCTATGGAACGAAATGGTTGAGCAACAGAAGAATTCTCTCATTCGTGATATTATTTCATAAATCTTAATTCAACAAATTATGGCACTTTGGAAAATTTCAGTTAAGAACAGCGGTAATGCTGCTTGTAAGAACAAAAGACAACGCCTTGAAAAAGGTATGTTTGTCGAAACGAGCACCACAACAACCACACCGCCTATCGGTGTGACTCGTGAACAACCCATGCTTGCTCAATTATTCATGAGCAAATATGGCATCGAGATTGACCCTCACCACATGAACCTGTCACATTTCAATTGTGAGAGGATAGGTTGATACCATTCGCTTAGTAAAAAGGATGTTTGGACAGAATTGGGAAACCAACTGACCAAACATCCATTTTCTTTATCGCCTCAGCCAACAAGAAGCATTGCAAAAATCATGAGGGGAAAGTGAACTTTTGGTTATTTTATTCGTAACTTTGTTTTTGGTTAAACGAATATGGAATTATGACGAAAAGATTATACTTTTTGCTAGCGCTGCTTCTGTGCATCTGCACGATGGGCGCTGCCAAGACTACGGTTGTGAAGAATGCTTCATCGATGACTCGCACCGGCACTTACCGCATCACTAAGGAACTGAAAGCCAACAATATCAAAATAGGCGATGGCTCTACCATCATTTTCGCTGGCGGACGCATCACGGGTGCCACTATCAAGGCTCGCAACCTGAAAGTGGTGGTTCCCGACGGCAAAACGTATTTCAACGGCTGTCGGTTGTCGGG
>OBLI01003398.1_pt1 | contig 12275 bp, 11 predicted proteins | sample 1519701 | NCBI WGS metagenome assembly OBLI01 (sample SAMEA3663005, study PRJEB22513) | pig gut metagenome | biome: pig gut; feature: pig-associated habitat; material: faeces | place: France | collected 2012 | reverse complement strand
GCGGCCGCAGCGGGTTTGGCAGCAGCCTGCGGGGCGGCTGCCGTAGGTTTCAATTCTTCGCTCATGCCAATTCCTCCTCTTTAAATATTTCTTCACCCTTGCGTTCGGCTTCTGCCTTGTAAGGGTCTTTTTCTTTGCGGTTCGTTGTGCCGAAGAAGTTCTCCACCTTCACGATGCGCTGGAGTTGCATCATGCCGTAGAGGAACGATTCGGGACGCGGCGGACAGCCGGGCACGTAGACATCGACGGGGATAATCTTGTCCACACCGTTGAGCACGTGGTACGACTTCGTGAACGGGCCGCCCGATACCGAGCAGCCGCCGATGGCCACCACGTACTTCGGGTCGGCCATCTGGTCGTAGAGGCGGCGGAGCACCGGAGCCATCTTCGTGGTAATCGTACCGCACACCAGGATAACGTCGGCCTGTCGGGGGCTGTTGCGCGTTACCTCAAAGCCGAAGCGGGCAATGTCGTAACGTGCGGCGCACACGGCCATAAACTCGATGCCGCAGCAGCTGGTGGCGAAGGTCAGCGGCCAAAGCGAGTTGGAGCGTCCCCAGTCGATGAGGTCGTCCAGCTTGCGCACAATCACGTTGGCACCGCCGGCATTCAACTCTTCTACGAGTTTCTCGTAGGTTTCATTGTCCTTGAATTCCTCGTAAGGAATAGACTTGATTTTCGCTCTTTTCATTGCCATTTCAACGCTCCTTTCCTCCAGGCATAGGCCAGACCCAGAACTAAAATGAACAAGAAGAAGAGCACGCTGATCAGGCCCGCAGGACCCAATGAGCGCATCACGACGGCCCAGGGGAAGAGGAACATCGTTTCAACGTCGAACATCAAAAAGAGAATGGCGAAGAGGTAGTAACCGATGCGGAACTGCATCCAGGAGCGTCCGCGCGTCGGAATACCACATTCGTAAGCCTCCTCCTTCTGAGCGTTGTAGCTGCGCGGCGAAATCAGTTTGGCCAAAATCGTCACCACGCCTACGAACGCCAACCCTGTCAGCAAAGCAGTGACAAATAAGGTAAAGTTCATAGCTCTTAAATGTTATGGTTAGTAATAATATGAATACTCTCAAAGCGGAAAAGAAACGACCCAACATCAACAAGTGATGCTCGGGAAAAGGAAAACGAAAAATCCGCCGAGTGAGGCATAGGGCCACCCCAACCGACGGACACAAAAAAACCGCGAGACAGCTCGCTTGCTGTTCGCTTTTGATAGTTTTTTACCAGTTGCACACCCGGCGGATGTGCTCACATAGCAGCCCTTGTTCACGTTGTTTCGTTTTTTTCCGCTGGCAAAGTTAGTTTAATCTCTACATTTATTAGAAAAAATGCATCTTTTTTTTGTCTTTAATCCTGGCTGCAGCGTGTCAAAAACCGGAGCAAGCGGTGTTTGATGAATGTTGGGACAATTCTGTGGCATGGGTGGATACTGAATGGTCGTTTGCGGCTTTCGTTCACGGCTTATGGTGGATAAATGAAGTGGTGCAATTTTCTCATTTTACTATCCTATATATACGTATTTTATTTCCCGAAAAAAAGGTTCATCCCTTCACATAATGCATCTAAACGACTGAAAATCAATGGTTTTGAGTGTGAATACTTGGGCCTTTCAAGCCTTCACACCCTTCACCTCATGGGGTGTGGTCGGGGATGTCAGGCGTGAATGGTGTGAAGGCTTTGAAAATCCAAGTGTTCACACTTGAAATGTCTGGAAATCAGTCATAAAATGGCATTGTGTGAAAGGGTGAATAGTTTTTCAAGGAAAAAAATTACGTATATAGAGAAGGGGTGTGAAGGGTTGGTAAGGCTGTTTTCAAGGAGTTTTTTTGCTCGAATAAGCTCCGGTGAAGTTTACAACCAGTCGTTGCCGGTTGGGCTCAACAAGTCCAGGAGTATTTTTTACAGCTCGACGATTTGAAAATAATAGTTTTGGACTTGTCAACGCTAATCACGGCCTTGTCAAAGCAAGCCCCAGCCTTGTCAACTCAAGCCCCAGTTTTTTCAACTCAAGCTTCAGCCTTGTCGAATATGCTCGCCGACTTGTTGGGGATTTGTCTTTTGGTTGATAAGGTAAATGTCGCTTCTTGTCCATTCTGTCTGGCCAAGGGTTGGCAGGTTGGGACGTGGTGAATGCCCTGAATGCAAACGACCACATCAATACCTTTTCCGCAGTGATGCGCCAAGGCGTTGATGTGGTCGTAGGGTGTTCTTCTATGATTCAGTGAGGACAGGTTTTAATCATTGAAGATACCCTTCAAGGATAAGTCTGGCTTCAGTGAAGGGGAGCGTGGCTTATTTCACGAGGTCGAGCGTGTCGGAGGCGATGAGGAGTTCCTCGTCGGTCGGCACGACCACCACTTTCACGCGGCTGTCGGGGGTGGAGATGATTTCCTCTTCGCCGAAGTTCTTGCGGTTTTTCTCCTGGTCCACCTTCACGCCGAGGAATTCGAGGCCGTCGGTCGAAGCCTTGCGCACGTCCCACTGGTGTTCACCCACACCGGCGGTGAAGACAATCACGTCCACGCCACCCATGGCGGCGGCATAGGCACCAATGTACTTCTTGATGCGGTAGTCGTAAATCTCCATGGCCAGACGGGCACGTTTGTTGCCTGCCTTGATGGCTTCCTCCACTTCGCGGATGTCGCTCGAAACGCCGCTGATGCCGAGCACGCCGCTCTTCTTGTTCAGCACGTCGCTCATCTCGTCGGGGGTGAAACCTTCCTTCTGCATGATGCTCAGCACGGCGGAGGGGTCAACGTCGCCGGATCGCGTACCCATCATGAGGCCTTCGAGCGGTGTGAGTCCCATCGAAGTGTCCACACATTTTCCCTTTTTCACAGCCGTGATGGAGGCACCGTTGCCGATGTGGCAGGTGATGATGTTCACCTCCTCGGGCTTCACGCCGAGCACTTCGCAGACGCGGGCCGTCACGAAGCGGTGGCTCGTGCCGTGGGCACCCCAGCGACGGATGTTGTGCTTCTCGTAGTATTCGTAGGGCACGGCATACATATAAGCGTGGGCCGGCATCGTCTGGTGGAAGGCGGTGTCGAAGACGAACACCTGCGGCAGGTTGGGCAGCATCTGCTTCACGGCCACATAGCCCTTGAGGTGGGCTTCGGAGTGGAGCGGTGCGAGTTCCATATACTGCTTCCACTCTTCGAGCATCTCGTCGGTTACGACCATGCTCTTCGTGAAGCGTCCGCCGGCCACGATGCGGTGGCCTGCAGCACTGATTTCGTCAAGGCTCTTGATGGCACCGTATTCAGCGTTGAGCAGGGTGTCGAACATGAGCTTGATACCCTCCGTGTGGGTGGGGCAAGCCGACTCGATGATTTTCGTTTCGCCGTTGATTTTCGTCTTGAGGAACGAGCCTTCAAGACCGATCTTTTCGATACCGCCGGCAGCGAGTACGTTCTTGCTGTCCATTTCGTAGAGCTTGTACTTGATGGAAGAGCTGCCGCAGTTGATTACTAAAATCTTCATTATTTCTGTGTCGTGTAAATCGTGGGAAATGGTTTTTGGGTAACAGTTTTGCTTAGTCCAGCTCCTTGGCTGCGATGGCCTGGTTGGCGGTGATGGCAATCATCTTGTAGACATCGTCGATGGAGCATCCGCGTGAGAGGTCGTTGACGGGGCGTGCGATACCCTGAAGGATGGGACCTACTGCCGTGGCGTGGCCCAGACGCTGCACGAGCTTGTAGCCGATGTTGCCCACTTCGAGCGAGGGGACAACCAGCACGTTGGCCTTGCCCGCAATGGGACTGCCGGGAGCCTTCGAGTTACCTACAGAGGGCACGAGGGCGGCATCGGCCTGGAGTTCGCCGTCGATGAGGAGGCTGGGGTCCATTTCCTTGGCAATGTTGAAGGCTTCGACCACTTTGTCCACCACTTCGTGCTTGGCTGAACCCTTGGTGGAGAAGCTCAGCATGGCCACGCGTGGTTCGATGCCGGCCACAGCCTTGGCCGTGCGCGCCGTGCAGACGGCAATCTGGGCCAGCTGGTTGGCATCGGGCACGGGAGTAACGGCCACGTCGCCCATGACGAGCACACCGTTGTCGCCACACTCGGGGGCATGGGTGAGGAGCAGCATGGCACCGCTCACGCAGGTGATACCCGGTGAAGTCTTGATAATCTGGAGCGCGGGGCGGAGCACATCGCCCGTGGTGTTGCGCGCACCGGCCAGCTGGCCGTCAGCATCGCCGCTTTTGATAATCATGCAGCCGTAGTAGAGCGGGTCGAGCACTTTCTTGCGAGCCTCTTCGATGGTCATGCCCTTCTTCTTGCGGAGTTCGCAGAGCATCTGGGCATACTCTTCGGCCTTCTCGCTCGTGGCGGGGTCGATGATGGTGGCGCGGTGGATGTTACCGAGGCCCCACTTCTTGGCGAGCGTTTCGATTTCTTCCACATTGCCGAGGAGGATGAGGTCAGCCACCTCGTCGGTGAGGATTTGGTTTGCTGCCTTCAGCGTGCGTTCTTCAGTTCCTTCGGGCAGCACAATGCGTTGCTTGTTCGCTTTGGCGCGGGCAACGAGTTGTTCAATGAGTTCCATTATGTTTAGGGGTGAAAATGGGGCTGTGGGGCTTGGCGTTTTTGTAAAGCGTGGGAAGCTCCGCCGTCCCTTGGGTTAAGAGATTTTCGGGGAATGAAAGCTGCTTTGATAGAAAGCTATAGATTTTTATAGTTATCTATAGTTCTCTATAGTTCTCTATAGTTATCTATAGCTTTCTATAATTATCAAGCGTGAACGTAGGTTCCGATAGGTTCGCCGCTGAGCACCTTGCCGAGGTTACCCACCACGTCCATGTTGAAGACATAGATAGGCAGGTTGTTTTCGCGGCACATGGCCGTGGCGGTGATGTCCATGACGCGGAGTCCACGGGCGAGCACTTCGTCGTACGTGATTTCGTCGAACTTCGTGGCTGTCGGGTCCTTCTCCGGGTCAGCCGTGTAGACACCGTCCACGCGGGTACCTTTCAGCATCACGTCCGCTTCGATTTCGATGCCTCGGAGCGACGAACCCGTATCGGTGGTGAAATAGGGGTTGCCCGTGCCGCAGCTGATGATGGCCACTTCACCGCGTTCCATGGCCTCGATGGCTTTCCATTTGCTGTAGAGTTCGCCGATGGGTTCCATGCGGATGGCCGTGAGCACATGGCACCGAGTGCCGAACTGAGCGCGAGCGAGTTGATGACCGTGGCGCACATACCCATTTGGTCGCCCTTCACGCGGTCGAAGCCCTTGCCGGCTCCGCTGAGGCCGCGGAAGATGTTGCCTCCGCCGATGACGATGCTGATTTGCACGCCCATCTCCATGGCCGCCTTGATTTGTTGGGCATACTCGTTGAGGCGTTTCACGTCGATGCCGTAGCCCTGTTCGCCCATGAGGCTTTCGCCGCTGAGCTTAAGCAATATGCGTTTGAATTTTGCCATAGTTGTTGTCAATAAACGTACGTATAGTGCCGCAAATGTAATGATTTATTTGGAGTTGTTGGGAAACTTATGTAATTGTTTACGAAATAGCAGGGCTTGGACTGCCCCCCGGCAACCCAAGTAGAGCAGGAAGGCCGTCCAGAGCAGCGGGTTGGTGAGCCGGAACGGGAGGATGACGGCAAAAAACAGCAGGGTGGCGGCTGCCATGCTGCCCAGCATGGCCCGGGTGGCGGTGGTGCCGATGAAGAGGCCATCGAACAGGAAGGCCGCCATGCTCACGAAGGGGATGGCTATCACCCAGGGTAGGAAGCGCGTGGCAGCGTCCACCACCGTGGCATCGTTCGTCAGCAGTCGCAGGAAGGTCGTGCCGCCTGCCGCATAGGCCAGCGTGAAACCTGCCGCGAGCACAGTGCCGTAACGGAAAAGACGGTGCGTCAGACGGACAAACTCCCTGCGGTCATTGGCTCCCAGACAATGCCCTCCCAAGGCTTCGCCGGCGTAGGCAAAACCGTCCATCACATAGCTGAACCACACGAAAAACTGCATGAGCAGCGTGTTCGCCGCCAGGGTCAGCTCGCCCTGGGAAGCACCAGCCGAGGTGAACGCCGTGGTGACGCAGATAAGGCAGAAGGTGCGCAGGAAGATGTCGCTGTTGATACGGAAAAAATGGGTGAAAGCCTGCTGCTTGAACCAGCGGGAGGGTAGGGCAGAGGGGCGGCTGCGGCGGTATTGCCTCCTATATATATATAAGGCCATGCCGAGCGCGGTGTATTGCGCCAGCAGTGTGCCCCATGCCACCCCTTCCACTTTGAGGTGAAACAGATAGACGAAGCAAAGACTGGCCACGATGTTCACCACATTCTGCACCAGGGCAATCAGCATCGGCACTTTCGCCTGTTGCATACCCAGAAACCAGCCGTTGAAGCTGTAAAGCATCAGTACCGCCGGCGCGCCCCAAATCAGGATGCGGAAGTATTGGGCAGCCAACGCTTCCACCTGCTCCGACCCATCGATGAGCGCGAAGGCCAGACGTTCCAGCGGTAGCTGGCACACGATGAGCAGGAGCGCCAGCACGGTGGCCATGCCCAGCGAGCGGAACAGCGTGAAGTGCGTTTCCGCAGCTTGGCCTGCGCCGTGGGCTTGGGCGGTGAGGCCGCCCGTCCCCATGCGCAGGAAACCGAACAGCCAGTACGCCATGTTGAAGATGAGGCTGCCGACTGCTATGGCACCGATGTAGGATGCCGCACCGAGATGTCCCACGATGACGGTGTCTACCAAGGACAAAAGGGGAACGGTGATGTTGGAGATGATGCTGGGTAGCGCGATGCGCAGGATGTTGTTCAAAGCCAAAGGGGGGAATTGAATTGGGTGATAAAAATGGGTAGATATCCTCTGAACTCTATGGTTCAGGAAGAAATGCCACTTCTTTGAAGGCATAACTGTTCGTGCTGCCGTCGGGGCGTTGCAGCCGGATGATGCCTTGTGGGGAAATGTCGGCAATGCGGGCCATGAAACAGCCCTCCGCATCGCGGTAGGGATGGTAACCTGCCGCGCGGAACAGTCGGCGCATATACTCCGCGTGCAACGTGTCAGCCTGGCCCTGTTGCAAAGCGCGGTAGTGGTGCTCGAAGCGTTGGAGTATTTCCGTCAGCAACGCCTCGCGGTCCACGGCATGCCCCACAATCTGCCGCAGCGAAACGGGGTTGGGCGCGTCGCCCCGGAACATCGTCTGGTTCACGTTGAGCCCCACGCCCGTGAGGGTGTTGGCTATGTGCGGGCCGCACAAATCGTGTTCCAACAGCAATCCGCCCAACTTCCGCTGTTGCCAATAAATGTCGTTGGGCCATTTCACGCTGATGTCCGCCGTCAGTTCAGAGGCCGCTCCCGCCACCGCCAAGGCCAAGGCCTCCGAGAGCGCGAACTGCCGGTTGGCCGGGAGAAAGGTGGGGTGGAACACCATGCCGAAGAGCAGGTTCTCTCCCCTTTCCGCCTCCCACACCGTGCCCTTCTGCCCGTGGCCTGCCGTTTGGAAGTCCGTGGTGAGCAAGGCAAATTCCCGGGGCAGCTGTTGCCAACGTGGCTGGCGCAGTTGGCGCATCGTCGTGTCCGTCTGGTCCAAGTGTTCGGCGTGCCAGTTATCGGGTAGGTGGAGTGCGAAGGGTGGCATATTCGGCTTGGATTTTCTTGGGGAGTTTTTTCAGCACTTCGTCCAGCGAGTGGTCAATGAGTTGCAGTATCAGTTCATCGGGCACGTCGGTGTCAAAATGTATTTCGTTCCAATACTTCTTGTTCCAGTGAAACGCCCCTGCGATGCCGGCATACCGGTCGCGCAGGTTCAGCGCATAGTCTGGGTCGCACTTCAGCACCACGAGGTCGGGCTTCTCCAGGTCAATATAGGCAAAAATCTTGTTGTAAATCCGGAAGAGCACCCCTTCAGGGCCGAAGGCGGAATCTTCCGTGGCCAAAGGCTGGCTCAGGCAATAATTCCTGATGGTTTCGATATTCATGGTTGCAATATGGGGTTATGAGGCCGGCAGGTCAGAAAGACCAATGGTTTTCCGGCTTTCTGAACACCCTCTTGTAATGGGTGATTTCAAAAGGCCGCTCCGTGCCCACCACCGTGATGAGGTCGAAGCGGTAAGGTTGTTCTTGGAGGCCATGGTCGGCAAGGAACATCCGGGTGGCGGCCAGCAAATTGCGTTGTTGGTGGGGCGTAACGGCAAACTGGGCGGGCATGAAGTCCTCATTGCTGCGTGTCTTCACTTCCACAAAGACAATCTCGCCCCAGTATTCCGCCACGATGTCCAACTCCAAGTGGCCCGACCGCCAGTTGCGTGCCAGAATATGGTAGCCGTGGTTCAGCAGGTGGAGCACCGCCTCGTATTCGCCCCGGTTACCCAGTTCCTTGCGATCGGTCATCTTCTTTTGTTTTTGAAAAACTGTTTCATCAGTGCGGCACATTCCTCCTCCAGCACCCCTGCCGTCACTTGCGTCTTCGGGTGCAGGGCGTTCGGGGCAAATGCCGAGTAGCCGCGTTTAGGGTCGGCTGCACCGTACACCACACGGCCCGTCTGTGCCCAGCCCAAAGCACCGGCACACATCACGCACGGTTCCACCGTCACGTAGAGCGTACACGTGTCCAAGTATTTCCCGCCCAGCGCATCGGCAGCCGCCGTGATGGCCTGCATTTCCGCGTGCGCCGTCACGTCGTTCAGCGTTTCCGTAAGGTTGTGGGCGCGTGCAATGATGCGGTCGCGGCACACCACGACTGCCCCCACGGGCACTTCGTCCTTATCGTAAGCCATGCGCGCCTGTTCCAGCGCACGGCGCATATAATCTTCGTCATTCATGATTTTGATTGGTTGGTTGCGCAGCGCGCAGTTTATGAGATTATTTCTAAGGTTATGTGGTTATAGGGGGGTATTCCGCCTTTCAGACAGTTACTTTATAACCTCATAACCTAACCCCTCATAACTTTAAAGGGGTGTTCTATAAATTAGGTTTTAAAGAATACCCCATGAGTGATTTTACTTATTCCGGCCGTCTGCTGTTTTTTAGAGCGACCTTTTGCAAGTCACGTCAGTCGCATAGCCCGCTATGCTCCTTCCTCCACTTACAAAATGTCATCTCTAAAAATCCAGCATCCAGCTCGGCCTAATTTATAGAACACCCCTAAAACTGAAGCAAGCTATTTTATTAGTTTCAGCGCCACCCGTCCGCGTTCCTCGTCGATGTTGAGCACGCGCACCATCACCTGTTGCTGGATGTGCACCACCTCCGCCGGGTCCTTCACGTAATGGTCCGCCAGTTGCGAAATGTGTATCAGGCCCTTCACCTTGATGCCCATGTCCACAAAGCAGCCGAACTTCGTGATATTCGTCACCACGCCCGACACCTCCATCCCCTCGCGCAGGTCGTCGAGCGAATGCAGGTTGTCGGCAAAGCTGAATACCTTCGCCTTGCCGCGCGGGTCGCGTCCCGGTTTCGCCAGTTCCTCCATGATGTCCGTCAGCGTGGGCAGACCCACCTCCGCCGTGCAATACCGTTTCAGGTCGATGCCCTGGCGCGTTTCCGGCGAGTCGATGAGCTTCTGCACGTCGCAGCCCGCATCCTTCGCCATCCGTTCCACCAAGGCGTAGCGTTCCGGGTGGACCGCCGTGTTGTCCAACGGGTTCACAGCCTGCGGAATGCGCAGGAAACCCGCACACTGCTCGAAAGCCTTCGCCCCCAGCCGGGGCACCCGCAGCAACTCCCCTCGCGAGGCGAACGGACCGTGCTGTGCGCGGTAGTCCACAATGTTCTGCGCCAACACCGGTCCCAAGCCCGACACGTAAGTGAGCAAGTGCTTCGAAGCCGTGTTCAGGTTCACGCCCACCGTGTTCACACAGCTCTCCACCGTCTGGTCCAGACACCGTTTCAGTGCCCCTTGGTCCACATCGTGCTGGTACTGCCCCACGCCGATGGCCTTCGGGTCAATCTTCACCAGCTCCGCCAACGGGTCGGCCAGGCGGCGGGCAATGCTCACCGCGCCGCGCACCGTTACGTCGTAGTCCGGAAATTCCTCGCGGGCCAATTTCGATGCCGAGTAAACCGACGCACCGTCCTCGCTCACCAAGAACACTTCCGTCTGCTTTAGGTGCAGCCCCTTTACCAACTCCTCCGTTTCGCGGCCCGCCGTACCGTTGCCGATGGCGATGGCCTCAATCTTGTACTGTTCCACCAACGAAGCCAACTTGAAGCCCGCCCGGGCATATTGGTTCTGGGGCGGATGCGGAAAGATAGTTTCGTTGTGCAACAAATTGCCCTGCGCGTCCAAGCACACCACCTTGCAGCCCGTGCGGAACCCCGGGTCGATGCCCATGATGCGCCGCTGCCCCAAGGGCGGAGCCAGCAGCAATTGCCGCAGGTTGTTGGCAAACACGCCGATGGCCTCTTCGTCCGCCTTGTTCTTGCTCGCTCCCGCAAATTCCGTTTCGATGCCCGGTCGCAGCAGCCGTTTGTAAGCATCCGCAGCCGCCAGCTCCACCTGCCGGTTTGCGGCAGAGCCCGGCCGCAGGTAAGGGCGTTCCAGCCGCTGCACACAGTCCTCCTCGTCCTGGGGCGTGATGCTCACGCGCAGAAAACCCTCCGCCTCACCCCGGCGCATGGCCAGCAGGCGGTGGGAAGTGCAACGACGCAGCGGTTCGCTCCAGTCAAAATAGTCGCGGTATTTTCCCGCTTCCGCCTCCTTCGCCTTCACCACTTTCGACAGTATCATGCCCGTGCGTTCAAACGACAGTCGCACCGTCTGCCGCGTGCGTTCGTCCTCGTTCATCCGTTCGGCCACGATGTCGCGTGCCCCCTGAAGCGCCTCCTCCACGTTCTTCACCTCCCCCTTCACGAACCTCTCCGCCAGCACCTCGGGAGCGGTGCGCGTGGCCTTCAGCAGCAAGTCAGCCAAAGGCTCCAGTCCCCGCTTGCGAGCCGTCTCCGCCCGCGTTTTCCGTTTCGGTTTGAAAGGCAGGTAGAGGTCCTCCAGCAGCGTCGCATCCCAGCACGTTTCGATACGTCGGCGCAGGTCGTCGGTCAGTTTCCCCTGTTCCTCGATGGTCAGGAGAATATATTCGCGTCGGTGTACCAGTTCCTGCAAGCGGTCGTAGGCCGTTTTCACCTGAGCCACCTCCACCTCGTTCAGTCCCCCCGTAGCCTCCTTGCGGTAGCGGCTGATAAAGGGGATGGTGGCTCCCGCGTCGAGCAGTTGAATGGTGCCAGCCACCTGCTTCTCGCGCAGGTTCAGTTGTCGGGCAATGATTTCGGAAAGGGTCATATATAAAATGATTAAATGTACAATGTATAACGTATAATGAGGCTGCGCCGTTCATTAGAGGAACGACCTAATTATAAAATGTCTCACGGCCGCAAAGTTAGGTCTTTTTTTAAAGTACAATGTATAAAGAATAATGTATAATGAAAGCTGCGCCGTTCATCCTTTTACATAAAAAAATGTACACAGCACACTAAAACGCCTGAACCCGCGTTATGTTAATGTACAATGTATAATGCAAAATGTATAATGAAGCCTGCGGCCATGAAGTAGGCGGTTCAGCTTCGTCCTGTATGAACGGCGAAGCCCTCATTATACATTTTACATTATACATTAAATCATTAACCTCCCCCGCCTATGGACGATTTTACACCTATCACCCCTTCGCCTCGCCGCGAAACATTAGCCTTTCTCCGCGCTTTTGCACGCTTCTATTCCCCACACCACCACAACGAGGCCGAGGCACGACGAAGCGCGCTATGGGCCGCCTGCCTGACCGAAACACCCCAGGAGGAATGGTGGCCAAGAACAGGTAATGCATAAAAAAACGGCATTGCATGACACGCCTCTCACACTTTTGCCCTAATTTCGCAGGCAAAATCTACCCAATCACTTGACCAAAATGAAGAAAATAATGCTTTTAGGTTCGGGCGAGCTCGGCAAAGAGTTTGTCATTGCCGCCCAACGCTTAGGTCAACACGTCATAGCGTGCGATTCCTATGCCGGAGCACCCGCCATGCAAGTCGCCGACGAATGCGAAGTCTTCTCCATGCTCGACGGCGACGCCCTCGAACGTGCCGTGAACAAGCACCAACCCGACATCATCGTGCCCGAGATAGAAGCCATCCGCACCGAACGGCTCTACGACTTCGAGCAGCGCGGCATACAAGTTACCCCCTCCGCACGCGCCGTCAATTTCACCATGAACCGCAAGGCCATTCGCGACCTTGCCGCCCAAGAGCTCGGACTCAAAACGGCACGCTATTACTACGCCCGCTCCTACGAGGAACTGCAGCAGCACGCCCGCGAAATAGG
>OBLI01003397.1_pt1 | contig 12275 bp, 15 predicted proteins | sample 1519701 | NCBI WGS metagenome assembly OBLI01 (sample SAMEA3663005, study PRJEB22513) | pig gut metagenome | biome: pig gut; feature: pig-associated habitat; material: faeces | place: France | collected 2012 | reverse complement strand
CTTGCCCAGCTCCTCAGCAGTGCCCTCCACATCCAAAATATCATCGGTAATTTGGAAGGCTAGGCCCAATAAATCGGCAAATTTAGTTAAAGCCAAAAGCTGCTCATGGGTCGCACCTGCCAAATGAGCGCCACCGCGGATAGCAGCGATAAACAGCGCACCGGTCTTGCCCGCATGCAGCTTGCGCAGCTGCTCGGGCGTAATATCCTTGCCTTCAAATTCAATATCCAGGCCTTGGCCGCCCACCATACCGAAATTACCGGCACACATAGCCATCTCACGCACGGTTTCGATGAGGGCAGCTGGCTCCACATTCTTTTGCTCCAGCATCACCTCAAAGGCCAGGGTCAACAGGCCATCACCGGCCAGCACAGCCATAGCCTCGCCATACACCTTGTGATTAGTTAGGCGACCACGGCGATAGTCATCATCATCCATACAGGGCAAATCATCATGAATTAAGGAATAAGTATGAATCATTTCCAAGCCACAGGCCACGGGCAAATAATTGTAGCCCTTGCTGCCCACTGCCTCGGCCGCAGCCATCAGCAAAATGGGGCGAATGCGCTTGCCACCGGCCATCAGGCTATATTCCATGGCGTCATCCACCTTGGAAATACCCTTTTTAGCGATGCGGGTCTTAAGAAAATTTTCTACTAGCTTACGTTGATTTTCATAATAAACGGCAAAATCCAATTTTTATCCCTCCACATCCTGGAATGGTTCTAATTTATAGCCAACATCGTTACTATCCGTAACCACGATTTTTTCCACTTCCTGCTTCACTGCCTCCAGCTTGTCACTGCAAACCTTGCTCAGCTCCACACCATATTTATATGCTGCTAAGCTTTCCTCCAACGAAAGCTCGCCGCTTTCCAAAAGCCGCACCTGCTCCTCTAATTCGGCCAATGCTTCTTCAAATTTTATATTTTTGGCAACCTTTTTTACAGCCATCATTTACCGCCTTTCCACCTCTTGGACCACGGAAATTATCTGTCCATCCTTGACAGATGTTATGATTTCATCGCCCCAGCACACCTGCTCAACGGAGCTAATAATTTTATTTTTACTATCTAAGGTACAGCTATAGCCCCGCTTAAACACTGCATAGGGACTAATTGCTTCTAGCTTGGCCCGATTCAAGGCCAGCTGATGCTCCGCCTGCTGCTTACGCTGCTGCATCAGATTTACCAGCTGGGCAAAATCCATATCCAGCCGTTGCATGCTATCCGCCAGCAAGCGCTGTGGCTCTTTAAAAACCCAGGAGCTCTGCAGGCGCTGCAATTGCTCAGCTTTTGCAGCATAAATTCTAGTGGGCTCCTGTAAAACATAGGCATTCTTTAAGCGTAAAAGCTTCTCCTCCTGCAGCTCATAGAGCTTCTGCGGATTTTGCAGCATACGACATTGCTTGTGCTTAGTAAGCTTATTTTCTGCGTCGCTTAACTGCCATTGCATAGCCCGCTGCAAGCGCTGTGCTAAAGCATTGCACTGCTGGATCAGCTTGGACATATCCGCTGCTGCCATTTCCGCTGCTTGGGACGGGGTTGCGGCCCTTTTATCGGCTGCAAAATCACACAGTGTAAAATCTGTTTCATGACCTACAGCACTAATAACCGGGATGCGGCTGGCAGCTACAGCCCGCACTGTGGGCTCCTCATTAAAGGCCCACAAATCCTCCATGGAACCGCCACCGCGACCAACTATGAGCACATCAGCCAGCTGCTTTGCGTTGAAAAACCTGATGGCTCTAGCTACTTCCTCGGCAGCACCCTTGCCCTGCACCAAGACAGGGTACAAATACAGCTTGATGCCAGGGTTACGACGCCTAGAGACAGTGATGATATCGTGTACAGCTGCACCGGAGGGAGAAGTGACGATGCCAATGCGCTGTGCATTAGTAGGCAGAGCCTGCTTGCGTTCCTCGTCAAACAAGCCCTCGCTAGCCAGCTTCGCCTTTAGCTGCTCGTATTGCTGCATTAAATCGCCCGTACCCTGCTGCAAAAGCAAATCAGTGTACAGCTGATAGGTGCCATCACGCTCGAAAACCTGAATTTTGCCCACAGCGATAACCTTATCGCCATTCTTAGGCTCGAAGCGCAGGTCCATCGCCTTATAGCGAAACATCACGCATTTTAAGACGCTACCGCTCTCGTTGATGCTGCCATAGCGTGAGCTAGAATAGCCACCCGCACCGCCAGCTAAGTCTGCAGTGCTACCCCCATCCTTCAGGGAGAAGTAGCAGTGCCCAGATTGATAACGTTTGAAATTACTAATCTCGCCCTGCACCTGCACATTCCGCAGCGTATAGTCCGCATCAAGAACACCCTTTATGTATTTGTTAATTTCAGAAACAGAATAGATTGTAGCCATTATATGTCAAAAAATGCATTAGGTAGTATTGTAAATCAAGTAATTTAGTTATCAGTAAGCGAGCTATGATTTTTAGCAAATGAGTGGCTGGAACAATAGAAGCAAGGTTTCGAAAACCAAAATCCCTCTGCGAACAGATTGGACACCGCAGCTTCGTGATTGTTCCCCACGAAATTTGCGTTAAGAAAATCACCGCGAACGTCTGATAACAAATTACTTATTGCTCATATTAATTCTTCTCGCAAAGGCTGCACAGCCTGTCGCGTTGTCGCAGCTAAAGCGCCCCTCGGGCACCCACAGCCGCACGGGATAGCGCAGCTTGGCCAGCTTCTGCTCCACATGCTGGCGAATATAATTATTACTGCCAACACCGCCCACCAAAAGCACATCCCGCACCCGATACTCCTGCGCACCATTACGCAGCACCCTGGCGAAGGTCTCGGCCAGCGCGTGCTCCACGCCCAGCGCTAACGCCGCTGGGTCAGCACCAGCCTGCAGCTTGCGCAGTGCTGCCGTACACGGACCGGACAGGCTCACCTGCAGCTTGCGCACCGACACAGGCAGCTCCACCCTGGTCCCAGCACTAGCCTCGCTACCACTTGCGATGCTTGGCTCACTTACAGCTTCACTAGCCACAGCACTTGCTTCGGCATCAACTAATGTGCTGCGCTCCAATGCTTGCTTCGCCAGCGCCTCCAGCGCCGGACCTGTTGGGAACTGTAGCCCCAAGGCCACACCAATGCGGTCCACAAACTGGCCCGCATGCAAATCCATGCTACCGCCCACCTCCGTGATGCGGTAACGCCCATTTTGCTGACGTTCCGCCAGCAGCACATCCGTGGTGCCACCACTGGCGTGCAATAGTAAAAATCTGTCCACATCAGGCCCTCCAGCCGACCACAGGCCAGCCTCCAAATGGTTCTCCTGATGACTTATAATCTCTAACCGTACGCCTGTTACGGCAGCTAAGCTGCGAGCCACACTCAGCCCTGCTAAAAAGGCTGGCATGTAGGAATTTTCTAAGGGCCTTGGGTAGCCACTAACGCCTATCGCCGCTAACTCATACCCTGCTGATGCAAGCCCTGCCAAGCCACTAGCATTGGCAGTACCATCCTCTTCAACTGTCACGCCATTCGCTACACTCCCGGCTTCAACTTTAACAGAGCCCAAAACCTGCCCCACAGCCTCTTCCATCAAGCGCGGCAGATTGCGTGTATGCTGAAACACCATCTCTGACTGCTGCAAGCCACAGCGCCCTGGCTTAACGCTCAAAATCTGGCGTGCTTCACCAAGCAGCTGCCCCGCTTCGTCCATTAGCGCTACCGAGGTCGTATAACAGCTAGTATCAATGCCTAAATAAATGCGCTTCATGCTTTCGCCAGCTTACCCAATACACCATTTACAAAGCGCGGAGCTTCTTCAGTGCCATAAGCCTTAGCAACCTCCACAGCCTCGTTAATAGCTACGCCAGCTGCCACCGGTTGCTCTGCAAAGAGCATTTCATAAACAGCCACGCGCAAAATATTGCGGTCCGTAGCCGGCATGCGCTCCACAGTCCAATCAATGGCATACTCGCTTAAGCGCGCATCAATAGCTTCCTTATTGGCCATAACACCCTCTACCAAAGCCAAGGCATAGGCGCTGGCCTTGGGCGCATTCTCTTCCTCATGCTCAGCTAGGGCTGCTTCCACAGCAGCTTTTGCCTCGCAGCTATTGAAATCTATTTGGAATAAACCCTGCAGAGCCACCTCGCGAGCAATTCTTCTAATCATTTTTTCACTCATCTTGTCACACTCCCTAATAATTATCTATGATAGCCGGGCGGCAGCAGCCTATCCAGCCATTCCATCAGGTCCTCCTTCATATCCAGCTTATAGCCAATAAAGAAGCCCAAACCAATGCAAATCAACAAAAACAACGCCTGGAAAAATCCCAGCCACAAGACCATGACACCTATAAACAGGCCAAAAATAGAACAGAAAAGACGGCCACGGTAATTATTCCAGATATCATTTAAAATATCGTTTAACATAACTACGCCCCCTATTCTTCCTTAGCCTTGATTTGTTTAATGAAGAGCTCCATTTCCTTCACATCAATGCCAGTAACCTTTTTGATGCTTTCCTTAACATTAGTGCGAATTTCGTCGGAGCTTTCGGGAATATTGATGCCCGGCTCGATAGAAGCGTTGATGCGCACAATAATGCCCTCGTCCTCAAGCTTCACAATAACCTTCACATTATGAATGCCGTAGATTTCCTGAGCCAACACTGCAATATAATCCTCCAAGGCACCCTTGCCAACCAGCACCTTGCCCTTTTCCGTCTCACTCAGCTTTAAGGAGCTCATGCCCGTAAGACCTAGTCCGGTTATCAAAAGCCTCAGGCTCACCAAGAGTAGGATGACACCGCTAACAGCATAAATCCAGTTGCCGGGTATATGATTGACGATATTTACCAAGAGCTCGTGCGAAAAAACGCCCAAGCTGCACAATACAGCCAATACGGAAACCACAGCCATCAAAAAGGTATACAGGGTTAGAATAATTCTATCAGCTATACTCATAACTAATCCTCCTCAAAAAAGCGCTTCTGCCTAGCATCCATTTCTTCCTCGGGTGGCAGCTCAAAGGAGCTCTGCCCCTGAGCCTTTTCAGCAGCCAGCTCATGCTTTTTCTTAATTGCCTTCACATTTGTATCAAAGGACTCCTCCTGCTGATTACGCAGTCCAGCCAGCTGCTGCTCAAAGGAGTTAACCTCGGTAGCTTCGGCCCGCTGAGCCTGAGCGCGTAAAATCTCAGCCATGGCCTCGTCCGAGCTAGCCTCCTTTTCCAGCTCGGTGGCTTGGCGTTTGGCCACGCCCTCGACATTAACATCCACAAACTGCACCTCGTAGCCAGTCATGCCTTCAATGGCTTCCTTCACCTTCTCCTGTACCTCGAGGGCAATCTCGGGAATGCAGGAGCCATATTCTACGTTGATGTAAACATTGGCATTAACAGTTTTACCCTCAAATTTCAAACGCACGCCCTTGGAGGCGTTTTCCTTACCCAAAAAGCGATTGATACCATCTGTAAGGCCGCCGCTCATGCCCAGCACACCCGGAACCTCCTGCGCCGCTAGGCTAGCCACAATAGAAATTACCTCATCGGCAATGCGAATGTCGCCATAATCCTCTAAATTTTCTTCATCCAGCTCCGCATCCGTGCGCTGCTTGCGATTCTCAAGCTTCGCCGAGGCCGACTTAAGCTTTCCATCCTCCAGCTGGTCTAAATCGTGCTTCATACAAAGCACCTCCTCTATAACAATAAACATATAGCGTCAAACAAAAACAATTACCCATTTTCATCTTAACATTATACCACATCGCCGTCATAATTTATACACTCACTATGCATAAATTGCATAAAAAAACAGCAACGCCAAAGTTAGCGTTGCTGTTTGAAATATTGTAGTCATTCAAGACTGGCTAGAAAGTGCCAGATACGCGAAGTGGCGAGGAAGGCGTACTAGAGGTACGTCGACGAGCCACGACAAGCCACGATCCATGTGGTCACAAGCGTAGTGCAGTGAGCACATGTTGGTCGCGCTGTACCCTTGGGTGCAAAGTAGATGGTGCTTTATAGACTGTCTTATGCGCGAGAGATGTAGTCACCGGTACGGGTGTCAATAGCCAAAACATCGCCCTCGTTGATGAACAGAGGCACCTTAACAACATAGCCGGTGTCCATGGTAGCGTTCTTGCTGCCGCCGGTAGCGGTATCGCCCTTAATGCCGGGTTCGGTTTCAACTACGGTCAGCTCAACAGTGTTGGGCAGGTCAACGCCCAAAACGCGGCCTTCATAAATCATGATCTTAACGTCCATGTTCTCCTTCAGGAAGTTCAGAGCAGTGCCCAGAGTTTCCTTGGACAGTTCGGTTTGTTCATAGGTTTCGTTATCCATAAATACATACATGCCGTCGGATTCATAGAGATATTGCATTTCGCGGCGATCAATGCGAGCCTTGGGCATACGCTCGCCAGCGTTGAAGGTGCGCTCTACAACAGCACCGGTGCACAGATTGCGCATTTTAGCACGAACGAAAGCAGCGCCCTTACCAGGTTTTACGTGTTGGAACTCAACAACCTGCCATGCGTCGCCGTCGATGGTTACAGTTACGTTAGTTTTGAATTCATTGGTGGAAATCATTGGAAGCCCTCCTAATAATTTTAAATTTTAAATTTAGTTTTAAACAATTTCAATTAACTGCTTTTTGACACCATTAAGGGCACGAGCTCCTTCATCCGTCAAAACAACAGTATCTTCTATACGAACCCCGCCTTTGCCGGGAATGTATATACCAGGTTCAATGGTAAAAATCATACCAGTCTGTAGTATCGTTTCCCCACGCTTGTTAATGTTGGGCATTTCGTGAATCTCTAAGCCCACGCCGTGGCCAGTACCATGCACATAATAATCCCCGTAGCCACAATCAGTAATCACCTTGCGCACTACCTCATCCAGCTCGCGTCCGGTCATGCCCACCCGGGCAGCCTTCATGCCCTTCAGTTGGGCCTCCTCAACAATGGTATAAATCTCCTTTTGCCAGGAGTTAGCCATGCCAAGAGCCACTGTACGCGTCATATCGGAGTGGTAGCCACGATAAACAGCACCAAAATCAAAGGTGATAAAATCACCGATTTCCACTACCTTATCACTGGCCATGCCATGGGGCAAAGCGCTACGCACACCACTGGCAACGATGGTATCAAAGGAATTCTTTTCGCTGCCATGAGCACGCATATAATACTCCAAGCGACCTGCTAGGCTGCGCTCTGTGCGTCCTGGACGAATATCATCCAAAAGCTCTACGAAGGCTTCGTCAGCAATGCTAGCAGCCTTCAAAAGCAGCTCCAGCTCTTTTTTGTCCTTAATCATGCGAATACCACTAAAGTCCATGCTCTCCATGGGAATCTCTCCCAAGAGCTCATTTAGTGTCACATAATCATTATAGCTATACCAAGCACCATCAAAGCCCACCACCTGCGCTCCAGCTTTTTTAGCCAAGGCAGCGGCAGTCTCCCAAATGCTGTTAGCATTGACAGGTGTATATTCCAACACCTTGAATAGCTTCAGCTCATTTTTTGCCTGCTGGGTATAGCGCCCATCGGTAATCAAAACGCCCTGCTGACGGTCCAGATAAAATAAGCTGGAATCGCCGGTAAAGCCGGTCAGATAACGGATTGTGGTAACATCCTTAATAATGACACTGTCCACCGTAAGCTTAGCCATCAATTCTAACACTTTATTAATGCGCGTCATTAGTTTACCTCTTTTCTTAAAAATGCCACCTAATACTGGGAATTACTTTAATATTTTACCACTCATTGGCAAAACTATCAACAATTTCTACGCTAAATGGCATATTTTCTATGATATCCATAGTATCAAAATAGGTATCGGGTGTTGCATAAAACTTAATCAAGCCTGTGCTGCCGTCCACGGTGCTCACCATGGCCAAATGCTCATAGCCTTCCATAATCCAATTAACATCGGCAATATGCTCAGGCTCAACCTGGGCGTAAATCATACTGTGGGGTTCAGGGGCACTATCGTTCATTCTTTGACAACCTTTCTGCGTAATAAACTAAACGGTAAAAGAACCACATCACTGTGGGCCGAAAAATGCTGCTGAGCATGGGGTGCACATTCGATGGCGATGCCATCCTCATCCTGCATTTCCGTTAAAACATAGGGCATCAGCTCACCATTGGGCATTAATAGCTCCAAGGGCTCACCAGCCTTCACATTGTTGCGCTGCTCAAAATAAGCACGCTTTTTATCAGCATCATAGCTAAGCACGATACCAACAAAATCATGAGTTTGCTCGTATTTGGAGCTGGTGTAAACCTGAGCATTTTGATCAGGCTTAGCTACCGCAAAGCCCGTTGTGTACTGGCGGTGAGATACCTTGTTCAGTTCGGTAATCCACTCCTTGGGCACACTATAATGCTCCCTATCGGCCCAGCAAGCATCAATAGCCTTACGATACACGCTAACAACTGTTGCTACGTAATGCACACTCTTCATGCGGCCTTCAATCTTCAGGCTGCACACGCCAGCATCCATCAGCTCTGGCAAATACTCGATGAGGCACAAATCCTTGGAGTTCATCACATAGGTACCGTGCTCATCCTCTTCTAAATCAAAGTATTCGCCAGGGCGCTTTTGCTCACCCAGCTTATACATATTATATTCCCAACGGCAGGCCTGGGTGCAAGCACCACGGTTACCATCGCGACCAGTTAAATAGCTGCTCAAAAGGCAACGACCGCTGTAGGAAATACACATAGCACCATGGACAAAGGTTTCCAGCTCTACCTCAGTTTTGGCACTGATATCAGCAATCTCCTGTAGGGACAGCTCACGCGCCAATACAACGCGTTCTGCGCCCAGCTGCTGCCACGCCTGCACAGCAGCAAAATTGGTAGTATTGGCTTGAGTGCTCACATGTAGCGCCATGTTGGGCACTACCTGGCGAGCAGTTTGCCACACGCCCAAATCGCTGATTAAAAGTGCGTCCACCTTGGCCTTTTCCAATTCCAAGAGATAATCCGGCAGCTTAGCAATGTCCTCATTATGAGCAAAAATATTGACAGTTACATAAACCTTTTTGCCCAAGCTGTGCGCATAGGCAGCAATTTCGGCAATCTCGGGCAAGTCAAAATTATTGGCGAAGGCGCGCAGGCCAAACATTTTACCGCCCAGGTAAATTGCGTCCGCGCCATACAAAAGAGCCATTTTACCCTTTTCCATATTGCCCGCCGGGGCCAGCAGCTCCGGCTTCACAAAAGCTCTCGTCATTTTTCCTCCCTTATCCTATATCATCTACGGTGACAGCTCCCCTTTTAAGGGGAGCCTCTCTGCTATTCTTCAGCTTACCTACAGCTATTGTATGCCTCCCCTTTAAAGGGGAGGTGGCGAGCTTGCGAGCCGGAGGGGTTTTCCTCCATCATCCAATTTCTCTAATAGCGTGCAAATGCTCGTTATACGTCTTGCTAAAGCGATGGTGACCGTCCTTTTCAGCCACAAAATATAAATAATCCGTCTTTTCCGGCGCCAAAACAGCCTTAATAGCACTCATACCGGGACTGCCAATAGGCCCGGGAGGCAAGCCTGGATTTTGATAAGTATTATAGGGACTTTGAATTTTGGTATCATCAAAGGTAATTATTTCCTTTTGCGCACCTAATACATATTGAATCGTAGTATCCGATTGGATGGGCATGCCAATTGCCAAGCGCTTTAAAAACACACCGGCAATACGGGGCTGCTCCTCAGGATACACCGCCTCCAGCTCCACCATAGCGGCCAAATTTACTACATCGCGCAGCTTTAAATGCTTGGCCTTGCAGGTCTCCAAAATCTTTTCCTCGCGCATATACAAATCAAAATTGCGCACTAAAAGGGCCAGCAGCTTTTCCTCGCTAATGCCCACGGGAACCTCATAGGTCGCAGGATAAATAAAGCCCTCGGCCTTGAAAAGCACATTGGCATCTTCGGTCTGCATATAATCATAGGGAGCAAAGCCCTTAGCGGCGGCAATAAATTTTTCTGCGCTACCTAGGCCCTCGTTCTCCAGCTTTTGGGCAGTTTTCACCACTGTGTAGCCCTCGGGCACCGTAAAGCGCAGCAGCTTCACCCTACCCTTCACCATCACATCCACAATTTGCCCATTGTTCAAGCCGCCCTCGATTTGGTAGGGACCGGCCTGAAGCTTAGTGGCCAGGCCCTTGTAGCGAGCCTCCCAGCGAAAAGCCACAGGGTCCTTCACCAGCTTCTTTTCGTGGAGCAGCTCGGCGATATCCGCTGTGGTCATACCCTCCTTAACGATAATCAAATGGGGACCACTAACAGCGAAATCCTTATTATCACCTCGGGTATGCAGCACAGTCAAAAAGCCTAGCAAGGGCACAACTATCAGTACCGCCAAAGCAATATACCAATTCTGCTTCAACCACAGCTTGATTTTGCTGCGTTTCTCTTCATCCATACACTGTACTTCCCTATCTGTCAGCATCTACATAAAAATACCGGACCGAAGTCCGGTGCTTTTTATTCTTCTTCGTCGCAATATTGGTCGTACAGCTCAGCAACGGCTTCGTATTCTTCATCAGTGGGAGCAACATAAACTGCTTCACCATTTTCATCGAAATCGATGCGGGCGATAATGCAATAATCGTCCTCATCCTCTTCTTCATGATGGTGATGGCAATCGCAATCCTCATCCTCACAGCAATCCTCGTCAATGCTAACCAGCACAGCAAAGCTCTTGCCCTCGTAAGGAATGATCATTTCTTCCATAAAATAAGCTTCATTGCCATTATCATCAGTTAAAACAACTACTTGCACTTCTTCAGCATCTTCCTGCATAGCAGCCAATTCTTCGTTCTTAATATCCTTGTCAGCCATTAGGGCACCTCTTTCTGTAAAATTAGTTACTATATTATTGTATAATACACTACTAGCTTCTGTCAAATCTTAAAGCTTTTACTGTCGAGATAATTTTGTAAAATCACCACTGCAGCCATCATATCAATAACCTGCTTGCGCTTTTTGCGGCGCATATCAGCATCCACCAGCACTTTTTCGGCAGCTACGGTGCTCAAGCGTTCATCCCACAGCACTACCTTGCAGCTGGGGAAAAGCTCGCCCAGCCTTTGAGCCATTGCCTCGCAGGCCTGCGCCCTCTCGCCAATAGTGCCATTCATGTTTTTAGGATAGCCAACCACCAGGGTATCCACCTCATGCTCCTTGATGAGTTCAGCAATGCGAGCGTAATCGCGCTCCTCCGTAGTACGTTTGATGGTTTCTACACCGTTAGCAATCATACCTAGTAGGTCACTAACAGCGATACCAATGGTTCTTGTGCCCACATCCAGGGACATTTTCCGCATATAGTTTCTCCTTATTTAATTTGTTTTAAATAGCTAATTACTAATGCTTCGATGAGCTCATAACGCTCATGGCGACGCAGCTTGGTACGAGCATTATCATAGCTGGTAATATAGGTGGGGTCACCGCTTAATAAATAACCGGCCAGCTGATCCACCGGGTTATAGCCCTTGGCCTCCAAGGCAGCATATACTTCTTTTATAGTTTCAGCCACATCCAGCTTGTCCGGCTGGCGCTTAAACATCATTGTTTCTTGGGATACTTCACTCATGATTAACAGCTCCTTTCGGCTTGTCTTTCCCTTATTACTCTCTATTTTAGCACAAAAGGATGGCAATTTACAGTAAATAATATGTATCCTTTGTAGCAAAAATAGTAAAATACTAAAGCGAAACCCCCATAGCCAAGGCCACAGGGGTTAAGCAGCTCACAAGTTGTCAGGAAGTGAGTAATATGTTGTTGACAAAAATTATTTCTTTTCGATGAGCTTCAGGGGAGCGGAAACCTTAGCTTCAACCTTTTCGCCCTTAGCAGCCTTCACAGCCACTTCCAAGCCTTGCTTGCCCATAACCTCAGGTTGTTGAGCAATGGTTGCGCTCATAGCACCGTTTTCTACAGCTTTTACGCCGTCAGCAGTGCCGTCAAAGCCAACGATGAAAATCTTCTTATTAGCGGATTTAGCAGCTTCAATAGCGCCCAGAGCCATTTCGTCGTTATGAGCGAAAATAGCCTTTACGTCCGGGTTAGCCTGCAGCATGTTTTCTGCAACAGTCAAGCCCTTGGAGCGGTCAAAATCAGCGGTTTGCTTAGCAACAACGGTCAGCTTGCTATCTGCCAGTTTGTGGAAGCCTTGGCCACGTTCACGAGTAGCGGATGCGCCAGGAATGCCTTCCAGCTCAGCAACCTTTACCTTTTCGCCCAGCTTCTTGATAATGTATTCAGCAGCCATTTCGCCGCCCTTTACGTTATC
>OBLI01003396.1_pt1 | contig 12275 bp, 13 predicted proteins | sample 1519701 | NCBI WGS metagenome assembly OBLI01 (sample SAMEA3663005, study PRJEB22513) | pig gut metagenome | biome: pig gut; feature: pig-associated habitat; material: faeces | place: France | collected 2012 | reverse complement strand
CTTGATATCTTTTATCTGTTCGGCTATTGTGGTGGTGCGATCAGGGCTGATAGAAAGAATTCTAGTCCCAGATGCAGCATAGAGATAGTCGCCTTCTACATCTAGATAGATGATATTGTTAAAGAAATTCTCACTACTTACCACAGCATCACGCACTATAGTACCGCTGTCTTTTTGCACTATCATTACCTTACCATCAAGCGTAGGATATACAATAATGGTATTTAAAAACACAGGTGCAGCTGTCCTAGCATCTTGTGCGTAGCTTGCGCCACTTGCGTATTCTAGAATAACTTCATTTGTATCTATCAAAAGCAAGTAGATTTTATTTGCCGCACTTAGTGCTGCTAGGCGGTTGCCCTCTATAGAGGCTGAGACTATTGCCTCATCAAACTCATGTTCAAAAACCAGCGCAGAGCCTTGGCGGATCGTTAGTTTACCCTCGATTGTAGAGCTTACATCCTGTCCCTCATACGAGCCAAGAAAATACTCATTAGCACTTAGGGCTTTACTTTGGACGCCATTTTGTGTGATTAGAGTGCCATTTGAGAGCGTAGCACCATTGCGTGTAGAGTGCTTTATGCTAGCATTTAGACTTGAGATTTTAGCATCGCCACTTATATTTGTTGGCTCAAAATACTGCCTTTTTGTAGAACAAGCACTAAAAACTAGCGCAAAAATTGCTAAAAAGATTAAATTTTTCATTGTTTTATCCCTTGATAATGTTCTAGATTTTTGCTAATTTCTTTTAAACTAGAATTCTCTGGAATTTTAGAGAATTCTAGTTTAGCAGCGTCAAATTTAGCATTTTTTAACTCTTTAAAGCCAGAGATTAAAGTCTCATAATCGCCCATTAAAGCTACATTTTCGCCCTTACTAGCTAGCAAGATTTGGCGCAGATTTTCATCTTTTATATTATTTAAAGCACGATCTATTAAAGCCGTACTATTATTTTCTTTCGCTTGCCCAAGAGCAAAAAGAGCAAAAAGATTGATATTTGCTTTTTCTAGTTCGTTTTGCAAGGTAGTATCAGTTGGATTTGCCAAAAGCTTGGTAAAAAGGGCATTGTTTGCTTTTATGTTGTTTTGTTCTATCAAATGAGCTATGCTAAAGTAGATTATAGCTAGTATGCCAATAACTACTATTGCTATGATTTTGCCCTTGTGTTTTCTAGCAAAACGCTCACCTGCGATTGCTTGAGTTAGGATTTGTTCTTGGGTGCTTAAACCTTCTTTTATATACTCTAGATTATCATTAGCCAAATTTCGTCCTTTAAATGAAGTGATTTTAACCTGCGCATTGTAGCATAAATATTTTAAAATTACTTTATAAAGATCTTTTATATTTTAATTATCAAAAAGCCTTGAAATATGCGAAAATTGTGCTATAATTTCAGCCAAAATTCTAAAAAAGAGAAAATCAATGGTAATCACAGATGATATGCTAAACAAGCTTGAGAGGCTTTCTGCGCTAAAAATTCCTGAGAGCAAAAAAGAGGAGTTTAAAGCCGAACTTGGTAAAATTGTAGGCTTTGTAGAGATACTTGATGAACTTGATCTTGCTGGACTTGAAGCTGAGGTAAGTACGATAAAACAAAGTGCTCGCCTAAGAGAGGATGAACCTGTAAAAAGCGAGGTTATAAAAGATATTTTAAAACACGCTCCAAAAACATATGAAACATACTTTGAAGTTCCAAAAATCATAGAATAATTAAGGATTAAAGATGGATTTTTCTACGATAAATATTGATGATTTATTATATAATGTATCGCAAAATAGAGCAAGCGATTTACACCTTGTAGCTGGGTCTGAGCCTCAAATCCGTATTGATGGCATTATGCGCCAGCTTGATGGTAACAAGCTGACTGGCAATGATATAGAAAAGCTTTGCTATAGCATTATCACAGATACACAAAAAAGCTTTTTAGAAGAAAATAAAGAACTAGATTTTGCCATTAACCGCAAAGGTGTAGGCCGCTTTCGTGCGAACTACTACTACACAATGAGTATAAATAGCCAAAGTAGCGATCTAGCAGCTGCTTTTCGTGTGATACCTGAAAAAATTCCTTCACTTGATGATCTAAACTCACCTGAAATATTTAAAGATTTGGTTCACCGTGAAAAAGGTCTGGTGCTAGTAACTGGCCCAACAGGCTCTGGTAAATCAACCACGCTAGCAGCTATGCTAAATGAGATAAATATAACTGAGCGCAAGCATATCATCACTATTGAAGAACCAGTTGAGTTTTATCACACTCACAAACGCTCACTTTTTTCTCATCGCAATGTGGGAAATGATACAAAGAGCTTTGCAAACGCTCTACGCTCAGCACTGCGTGAAGACCCAGATGTAATCCTAATCGGTGAGATGAGAGATAAAGAAACAATTAGCATTGCCTTAACAGCAGCTGAAACTGGACACTTGGTATTTGGCACCTTGCACACTAACTCAGCTGTGCAAACAGTAAACCGTATAGTAGAGGCTTATCCTGAGAGTGAACAAGCACAAATGCGAGTAATGCTCTCAAGCTCACTAAACGCAGTAGTTTCTCAAGCTCTTTTGCCAAAAATAGGTGGAGGTCGCACAGCAATTCATGAGATTCTTATCTCAAATCACGCTATATCAAATCTTATCCGTGAGAACAAAATACATCAAATTTACTCACAAATGCAGCTTAATCAGCAAAACACAAAAATGCAAACACAAACTCAGGCTATGATGAATGCTATCCGTTCTGGGCTAATTAGCAAAGAATCAGCACTAAAATATTCTGTAAATTTACAAGAGCTAAAAGCTCAGCTTGGTATGGGGGTATGATAATGGACGCTGTTTCTTGGTTTGATTTAGTGGTGGTGGCACTTGTTTTGGTGCTTGGTATAAAAGGTCTTTTAAATGGCTTTATTAAAGAGATTTTTGGTATTATAGGTCTTATCGGTGGTGTTATCGTAGCTAGTCGCTATGCTAGTGAAGTAGGTGAGTTAATAAGTAAAAATATTTATGCTATTGCTGAGAATTTCTGGTTTCATATCGGCTTTTTAATCACTCTTATTGTATTTTGGGTCGTTTGCTTGGGACTTGGACAGATATTTAACAAAATACTAAAAATGAGTGGCTTTAGCTTTTTGGATCGCTTGCTTGGCTTCATTGTAGGCTCTGCGAAGATTTTTTTGGTTTTTGCGATTTTTGTTTTTATCATCTCGCGCATTGCGATTATAAACGAAAAAATAGAGCCTTATTCTAAAAAAAGCTTTTTATATCCATTTTTGCTAACTGCTGGCGAGTTTATAATGAACCAAAATATCCCAGCTGTGAGTGAGGCTAAAAAAATAAGTGAAACTGCCACACAAAATATAAAACAAGAAGTTCAAAAAGCTATTGCTGATGAGCTAAATGCTAGTATAAATGAGGCAAATGCTACTTTGAACATAGAGCCTTTAAACCTAGGCATTACTGAAAACAACGCAAGTGGGCTTTAATATGTCAAACATAGTAAATATAGAATACAACAACCTTTTAGAGCTTTTTAAAGAGATTTTGCGCCAAAATGGGCTAAAATACACCAAACAGCGCGAAATCTTGCTAAAATGCCTTTATAACAACAATGACCATTTTACGCCTGAGAATTTGTATTTACATATAAAGTCTATTTATCCAGAGCTAAATCTTGGTATAGCAACTGTGTATCGCACGCTAAATTTACTTGAGGATGCTGGTATTGTAACCTCTCTTAGCTTTGGGGCTCAGGGTAAAAAATACGAACTTGCTAACAAGCCGCACCATGATCACATGATTTGTAAAATCTGCGGTGGAATTACAGAATTCCAAAATGCTCTAATAGAACAAAAGCAACTTGATATCGCAAAAGAGCATGATTTTACGCTCACAGGGCATTTGATGCAATTATATGGAATCTGCGCTGAATGTAGTAAAAAGGGAAATAAATGATATTTGATAATGAATTAGAACAAGTAAGAATTGCTAAAAAAGACGAGCTAAAAAGCCTTGGGGTTAATCCTTATCCGCAGTTTTTAAAGCGTGGTATGAGCATAGCCCAGTTTAGAGAAAAATTTGCTTTTATCAAAGACTTGGCTGAGAAAAAAGCTGATGAGATTGTAACTCTATCAGGTCGCTTAAAATTAAAGCGAGTGGCTGGAAAATCTACTTTTGCTAACATTGAAGATGATAGCGGAAATATACAAGTTTATTACTCTCTTGGCTCAATTGGCGAAGAAGAATACGCTAAGTTTAAAAAGAACCTTGAAGTAGGCGATATAGTGCAAATCACAGGCTATGCTTTTATAACTCAAACTGGCGAGTTTAGCATACACGCTAGCAAAATCGTGCTAGCTAGCAAGGCTTTAAGCCCGTTGCCTGAGAAATTTCACGGACTAAGTGATACAGAGATTCGCTACCGCCAGCGTTACCTTGATATGATAATGAATAGTGATGTTAGAGATGATTTTATAAAAAGAGCTAAAATAATATCAGGAATTCGCAAGTTTTTTGAAGAACGTGGCTTTTTAGAGGTTGAAACCCCTATGATGCATCCAATAGCAGGCGGTGCAAACGCAAGACCATTTATCACTCATCACAACACGCTTGATGTGGATTTCTACCTAAAAATCGCTCCAGAGCTATACCTAAAACGCCTAATCGTAGGTGGAATGAACGCTATTTTTGAGATGAATAGATGTTTTCGCAACGAGGGCATGGACTTAACTCACAATCCTGAGTTTACTAGCATTGAGTTTTATTGGGCTTGGCATGATTATTTTGAGGTTATGGATCTAACAGAAGAGCTATTTAGTTTTTTAATTGATAGCCTAAATTTACCAAAAATTCTACCTTATGGTGAGCTAGAAATTGATTTTAGCAAAAAATTTAGACGCATAAAATATCTAGACGCCTTACACGAAATAGGCGAAATTCCAAAAGAAATAATAAATGATAAATCTAGAATTCTAGATAAACTTAAAGCCGATGGCTTTGAAGCGAATTCTAAGCTTGATTTAGGTCATTTACAAGCTGAGCTTTTTGATAATTATGTAGAAAGTAAGCTTATAAATCCTACCTTTATCATTGATTTTCCAATTAGCATTAGCCCACTATCTCGCAGAAGTGATGAAAATCCTGAAATAGCTGAGCGTTTTGAGCTATTTATCGCTGGTAAAGAGCTAGCAAACGCCTTTAACGAACTAAACGATCCACTAGATCAATACGAACGCTTTAAAGCTCAAATTGATGCTAAAAACGCAGGCGATGATGAGGCTCACGAGATGGATGAGGACTACTGCCAAGCTCTAGGATACGCTATGCCACCGACTGCTGGCTGGGGGCTAGGAGTTGATCGCCTTGTAATGCTGCTATTAAATAAACAAAGCATTAGAGATGTGATTTTGTTTCCAGCAATGAGACCAAAAAAAGACTAATTTCAAAGGAGTAAAAATGGAACTAAAAGATTTTGATAAGGATATCTACGAGCTTTTAAACAAAGAACTAGCTCGCCAATGCGACCACTTAGAGATGATCGCTAGTGAGAACTTCACTTACCCAGAAGTAATGGAAGTAATGGGCTCAGTACTAACAAACAAATACGCTGAGGGCTATCCTGGCAAACGCTATTATGGTGGCTGTGAGTTTGTAGATGAGATAGAGCAAATCGCCATTGATAGATGCAAAGAGCTTTTTGGTTGTGCTTTTGCTAATGTTCAGCCAAATAGTGGTAGCCAAGCAAATCAAGGTGTATATGGTGCATTTTTAAATCCAGGCGATAAAATTCTAGGCATGGATCTAAGCCACGGCGGACACCTAACTCACGGATCAAAAGTTTCAAGCTCAGGCAAAAATTATGAGAGCTTTTTTTATGGCGTGGAGCTTGATGGCCGCATAAACTACGAGCGCGTAGCAGATATCGCAAATATCGTAAAACCAAAAATGATAGTTTGTGGCGCAAGTGCGTATCCAAGAGAGATTGATTTTAAGAAATTCCGTGAAATTGCTGATAGTGTGGGAGCATATCTTTTTGCTGATGTGGCTCACATCGCTGGACTTGTAGTGGCTGGCGAGCATGCTCATCCATTCCCGCACTGCCATGTAGTAAGCTCTACAACGCATAAAACGCTAAGAGGCCCAAGAGGCGGTATTATTATGACAAACGAAGAAGAGTTTGCCAAAAAAATAAATAGCTCAATTTTCCCAGGAATTCAAGGCGGACCGCTTATGCATGTAATCGCTGGCAAAGCAGTAGGTTTTAAACACAACCTAAGCCCTGAGTGGAAAGTATATGCTAAGCAGGTAAAAGCAAATATTAAGCGTCTTGGCGAAGTTCTAGTATCTCGTGGCTATAATCTAGTAAGTGGCGGCACTGATAACCACCTTGTGCTAGTAAGCTTCTTAGACCGTGATTTTAGCGGAAAAGATGCTGATATGGCGCTTGGCAGAGCTGGAATTACTGTAAATAAAAACACAGTTCCAGGCGAGAAGCGCTCACCATTTATCACAAGTGGAATTCGCGTAGGCTCAGCAGCCCTAACTGCTCGTGGCATGAAAGAAGAGCAGTTTGAGCTAATCGCAACTAGAATTGCTGATGTGCTTGATGATATAGGCAATGAAAGCAAACAAGCTAAAATCAAAGATGAGCTAACAGCACTAGCAAGGAATTTTATCATCTATAATAAGGCGGTATTTTAATGCAAAGTGTCGAGCTTACGCTGATTAAAATCATCGGTGATCATTTTTATGAAAATACTGGTAAACTTCGTAAAGTGGAGTTTAATGGCAAGAATTTCTTTGATCGTTATGAGCGCATAGACTCTCAGCTTACTATGTCTATTCAAAAAGAGCACTTTGAAGGCAAAAGAGTTATAGCTCACGACCTTATAAATGACAAAGAAAAAATCGTAGAAAACATAGTGTTTGACTACAATGGCTATGACCCAGATCGTTTTTGGCATAGAGCTCAGCTGATGCTTAGAGAAATGGGCTTTGTGAACTTTACTGCGTATAGGACTAAGACAAATGGGCATCTACACCTTTATGTTCACAAGGGTCATACCATACTTAGCGAGGCGTATCAGCTAGCAAACAAGCTTTCTATGACACTAAGCCAAAAACTGCCTTGTAGCTGGCGAATGTTTCCTAATGTAGATATGCCTAGGGAATTCCAGATTCTAAACTTGCCTTATGATCTTTTCCAAAAAGAGCGTGGTGCAAGCTGGTCAAAATTTATGTAAAAGGGGCTAAAATGGAAGAAAAAAACCAAGAAAATCAAGAGTTACAAGATATAATCTTAGAAAATGATGACGAAAACCCAAACGGCAAAGTTAAAAAAATAATAACTACGATTATTTCGCTTATTATTTTGTTTTTAATCATCGTGATTGTAGTTAAGTTTTTAAACACAAATGATGAAGAAGAACCAGTGCTAAGCCAAAATACAGCAGGTGCTTTGATACTGCCAGATGAACCGGTAGCCCCTATGCCTATGCCTGAGAGCTTTGAGCAAATGCCTATCGTAACAGAGCCAGCACCTACTATCAACCAAGTACTAGAGCTAAAAGACGAGCCAAGAGCAGAGCTAATAGCCCCAAAAGAGCCAGAGACGACAAAACCTGAACCAGCACCAAAAGCTGAGGTTAAAAAGCCAGCTGCTAAGCCAGAACCCCAAAAGCCCGAAACCAAAAAGCCAGAGCCTAAAAAACCTGAGCCAACTGTTATCAAACCAGAGCCTAAAAAACCTGCGTTAGAAAAAGAGCTAACGAAGTCAGAGATTAAAGCTAAGACTGCTAGCTCATCAGCGATGGCAGGTTCATATGTGCAAGTAGCAAGTGTAGCAAAGCTTGATCCTAAAAGCTCACTAATCAAAAAGCTAAATAGCTCAGGATATGAGTATAAAACCTATGAAACCACAGTAAATGGCAAAAAGGTTATAAAACTGCTAATTGGTCCATTTAGTGGCGCAGAACTAAACCAAAAACTAGGTCAAATCAAAGCTGATATTGACCAAAAAGCTTATATTTATAAAATAAAATAAGCTTTAAATCTAGAATTCCCAAGCTAAAAAGCCCTAGGAATTCTAGATTTTTATAAGGAATTCTAGATAATAATTTCACAAAGATTTAAAATGAATTACTACGCAGTCATCGGCAATCCCATCGCTCATAGCATTTCGCCTAGACTTCATAATAACGCCTTTGAAGCACTTGGTATAAATAGCGTTTACTCACGCTATTTGCTTGATACTAGCGCAAGTGCTAGCAAGCTAAGGCAAAAGTTTTTTGCTCTTGGGCTAAGTGGGGCAAATATCACCGTGCCTTTTAAAGAAATAGCCCTAGAATGCGCTGACGAACAAGACGAACTAGCAAAAAAAATAGGCAGCGCAAATACTTTGGTGCTAAATGCTGGCAAAATTCACGCTTTTAATACAGACGCACCAGGCTTTATGATGGCTATAGCTGAGTTTAAAAATATAAAAAATGCTTTAATAATCGGCGCAGGAGGCACAGCAAGAGCCCTAGCTCACGCTCTAAAAGCTAGCGGGGCAGAAGTAAGCGTGCTAAACCGCTCAGAGGGTAGGGTGGGGGCTTTTAGCGAGTTTGCTTATTTTACCACGCAGGATTTTAAAGCTAGCAAAAGCTACGAACTCATTGTAAATACTACTCCTGCTGGACTTACTTTTGCTGGTTTGCCTTGTGATAAGAAGCTTTTAGATGAGCTTTTTTCTGGTGCAAAATACGCTTTTGATGTGGTTTATGGCAGAGATACAGAGTTTATAAAACTAGCAAAAGCAAAAAACCTAAGGGTAAAAGATGGACTAGAAATGCTTTTGTATCAAGCAGTTTTAGCATTTGAGCATTTTAGTAGTAAAAAAAATGAGAGAGAAAAAATACAAATTGCTATGCGCAAGGCTTTAAGCCTTTAAAAAATTCTTACTTTTAAGCTTTGTAAGTGTATAATTGCGATTTTTATGGATTTTTAAGGATAAAAAAATGCGAACAGATTATTGTACAAATTTCAGCAAAAACGATATCGGCAAAGAAATCGAGCTTTGTGGCTGGGCTGATAGCTACCGTGATCACGGTGGTGTTATCTTTATAGATTTGCGTGATAGAAGTGGTGTTATTCAGGTGGTTTGCGACCCAAAAGACAGCACGCAGGCTCACGAAGTAGCAAGTCATGTGCGTGATGAGTATGTGCTAAAAGTAAAGGGCAAGCTTCGCGCAAGAAGTGCTGATATGATAAACCCTAAGCTAAAAACCGGAGAGATTGAAGTAGTAGCAAGCGATCTTGTTATAGAAAACGCTTCTGCGCCACTTCCTTTTGTAATAGGCGATGCAAATGTAGGTGAAGAAACTAGGCTAAAATTCCGCTTTTTAGACCTTAGAGAAAAAGGTGCCTTTGAGCGCTTTAAACTTCGCTCAAAGGCTACGATAGCTGCTAGAAACACGCTTGATCGCCTTGGTTTTGTTGAGGTGGAGACGCCTATTCTTACCCGTGCTACGCCTGAGGGCGCAAGAGATTATCTAGTGCCAAGCCGTGTTCACAATGGCTCATTTTATGCTTTACCTCAAAGCCCACAGCTTTTTAAACAGCTTTTGATGTGTGCTGGCTTTGATAAATATTTTCAAATCGCAAAGTGCTTTAGAGATGAGGATTTAAGAGCTGATCGCCAGCCTGAGTTTACTCAGATTGATGTGGAGATGAGCTTTTGCAATCAAGATGATGTAATTGCTGTGGGCGAAGAGCTATTAAAAGATGTATTTGCCGCTTGTGGCAAGGATATAAAAACGCCTTTTATGCGTATGAAGTATAATGAGGCGATGGAGAGCTATGGTTCTGATAAGCCTGATTTGCGCTTTGATATGCCTTTAATAGATGTAGCTGATATTTTTGCTCGCTCAAATAACAGCATTTTTGCTGATCCATTTAAAGATGAAAAAGGCAAAAAGCATAACAGAGCAAAAGCTATTGTGGTAAAGGGCGGCGATAATATTTTTAGCAAAAGACAAATGCAACGCTTTGAAGAGTTTGTGCGAAAATTTGGCGCAAAAGGTCTAGCCTTTATCCAAATAAAAGATCCAAAAGACACAGCCGGTCAAGATAATTGTGTGGATTTTGATGGACTTAGCCTAAAAGGTCCGCTAGTTAAGTTTTTTGATGAAAGCGATCTAAAAGAGCTAGTTTCTCGCACAGAGCTAAAAATCGGCGATGTAGTGTTCTTTGGCGTGGGAGCTAAAAAAATCGTGCTTGATTATATGGGTAGATTTAGACTATTTTTAGCTGATGAGCTTGGTATCATCAATCCTGATGAGTTAAAGTTCCTTTGGGTAGTGGATTTTCCTATGTTTGAGCAAAATGATGATGGTTCATACTCAGCTATGCACCATCCATTTACTATGCCAAATAACCCTGATGAAAGTGATTTAGAAGACATCACTAGCATTGCTTATGATGTGGTGTTAAATGGCGTAGAGCTTGGCGGCGGTTCTATTAGAATTCACAAAGACGATATTCAACAAAAAGTCTTTAAATTGCTAAAAATAGAACCAGACGAACAAAGAGAGAAATTTGGCTTTTTACTAGATGCGCTTAGCTTTGGTGCGCCACCACATGGTGGATTTGCTATAGGCTTAGATCGTCTTATGATGCTTGTAACCAAAAGTCCTAGCATACGCGATGTAATCGCCTTCCCTAAAACTCAAAAGGCAACTTGCTTGATGACAAAAGCACCTAGCGAGGTGAGTGGAGAGCAGATGAGAGAGCTGGGCATAAAACTAAGAGAGCAAAGCAAATAGGCTTTAATGGCGATTTGTTATTGATGACGGATTGCACATATTTTTTGTGTGGCACGGTTTGGGATGAACTATCTGTTCTATCCCTGCACCGCACCGCACAAAAAATATGCACACTACGCCCACTCTAAAAATAGCTAGAAAAGCATAGGGAATTCTAAAATTCTAAAATTCCTTAAAGCTAAATATCTAGGGAATTCTATAATTCCTAAAAATACTAGGAATTCTAGATTTTTAGATTTAGGGAATTCTAGAATTCCTATAAAACTTAGAACTCTAATAAAAGGATAAAAATGAAAAAATTATTTTTAATCATCGGTGCACCAGGCAGCGGTAAAACCACAGATGCTAGCATTATTGCTAAAAATGATGCTAGTTTTGCGCATTTTAGCACAGGAGATTTGCTTCGCGCTGAGGTAGCTAGTGGCTCTGAGCGTGGCAAGACAATTGATGGTTTTATCAGCCGTGGAAATCTAGTGCCACTTGATATCGTAGTAGGCACCATAGTAAATGCGATAAAATCAAGCCCAAAAGACTATGTCATCATTGATGGCTATCCAAGAAGTGTAGAGCAGATGACTACACTAGATGATGTTTTGCGTGATGAAAGAGAGATTGAGCTAAAAGGCGTTATAGAAGTAGAAGTAAGCGAACAAACCGCAAAAGACCGTGTACTAGGCCGTGCAAGAGGAGCTGATGATAATGAAGAGGTTTTTTATAACCGCATGAAAGTATATACTGAACCACTTGCTAGTATAAAAGACTTTTACACTCGCAATGATCTACTATACACTATCAGTGGCGAAGCAAGCATAGAAGAAATCGTAGCAAATATGACTAAGCTAATAAATGATCTAAAATAAGGAGAAAAAAATGGATATCTCAAAAATCAAAACCGGCTCAAACCCAGATAAGTTAAATGCCCTAATAGAAATACCTTATGGCTCAAATGTAAAATACGAAATAGACAAAGATAGTGGTGCTGTAGTGGTTGATCGTGTGCTTTACTCAGCTGTTTTTTACCCAGCAAACTACGGCTTTGTGCCTGGCACACTAGCTGATGATGGCGACCCAGCTGATATTTTGGTGCTAAATGAATATCCACTTCAAGCTGGCTCAGTTATCCCATGTCGTCTAATAGGTGTGCTTGTGATGGAAGACGAGGCTGGAATGGATGAGAAACTTCTAGCTGTGCCTGTTGCAAAAATCGATCCAAGATATGAAAATATAAATGATTTTAGCGACTTACCAAGAGCAACTCAAGATAGAATTAAAAACTTCTTTGAGACTTACAAACTACTTGAACCTGGCAAATGGGTAAAAGTAAAAGGCTTTGAAAACGCTAAAAAAGCACAAGAAATATTAGATAAAGCTATTAAAAATTACAAATAATTTCTAGGAATTCTAGAATTCCTAAGTAAAAATTTTAAAAAAATCTAGAATTCCTTAGGAATTCTAGATTTTCTATTAAATAAATTTTTATT
>OBLI01003395.1_pt1 | contig 12280 bp, 8 predicted proteins | sample 1519701 | NCBI WGS metagenome assembly OBLI01 (sample SAMEA3663005, study PRJEB22513) | pig gut metagenome | biome: pig gut; feature: pig-associated habitat; material: faeces | place: France | collected 2012 | reverse complement strand
CACACTCTGGTGGTTGCCGGCATTCTTGTCAAGGTACGGGTTATTTACCGTTTACAAAAGTTACTTATAGGGGCAGAAAATGCTACCCGTTATACGGTTGGTCCTGACTGTTTTCAGCGGCGCAATTCTTAGATTGCCCGCTCCGCAAACCTCTGGAAACTATCCGCTTTCAAGAATTTGGTATCATTTCCAAGTGCCGCAAAATGCTTTTCTCCACACTGAATTTTTGCCAATTCTTTGGGGCGCAGATCTTTTCCTTCAATGCTTCCCTTCGTCTCCACAACGAAATAGAGCCTATTCTGACCGTCACCTTCAATGACCACAGCCCAGTCTGGGTTGTAGCTGCCCAGTGGGGTCGGAACTTTGAACCAATCAGGCAGCTTTGCGTATACCTTCACACTTTCATTGTTTTCCAGCTGCTCCGCGAATCCGCGTTCCACATCGCTGTCGTAGACCACATAGTCATAGACGGAACGATGGCTTTCAAACATGTTGCGCTCCAGATATCCGGTGAGTTCCTCAGAGTCAAACAGTTCCTGCGCATAAAACTCTGTATCGCCCAGTTTTGTGTATTTGATTCCATCTACAATGAAGAGCTGCATTGTAGAGCTGATAAGCTTCGCTACTTCCTCCATGTACGCCTGGGGATTCCTTTTGAATAGGTTGAGCGTCTTGCTCTCGGTCAGAATCTTGACGATAGTCTTACGGGTAAGGCCCGTGCGGTTCTGGAGGTAGGTGACAATGTCGGGCAGTTGTTCCTTCTCGTCTGTAGTCATAACGGAAAGTCGTTGCGTTTCCGTGGTATCAACGCCGCCCTCCGATACCTGCACCTTTGCTTTGGTATACATTAGTTTCGCTGCGCCTATATTCAGCTCTGATTGCATCTTTTCGCAGCACTGTTCCACCAGTTTCTCAGAACTGAACTCTACCTTATAGGTGGTCTTATATTTGATCCGCTCCCAGAGTTCTTTGAAGTCCTCACCTAGAAAGCGCTCCTTGTTCAGGCTTACCGTTCGCTTATCATTTGCAGGTTTGATGTTAAGTCCACCTGCTGCCTTTTTGCAGACAGCCGCAATTGCATTTTTGTGTTCCGCAAGTTCTGCCGGGACCTGCAGTGTGTTGGCCTTCAGCGCTATCTTCAGCGCATCGGTCACCTCATCCTTTTCATTCAGGTAACCGCACGCCTTAAAAGCCTGATAGACCTGTTCTGACTTCTCGGTTCCCAAATAGGCAGTAGAACCGTCCGGCTGCTGAATTGGAATGTTGGCAAAGCTGTGGCTCTCCAGAATACCAAAGCGAATTCCCTCGTCCTGCTCGTATTCCTTCTGCAGTGTCGCCGCAAACTTCTCATAGCTCTCATTTGCCATGACAGTCAGCGTGTTAATGGCAAAGCCATGCTGCCGTTCGCCATTCTGATTGACGCATAGCCGCAAGCCGCGACCAATTTCCTGGCGTTTCTTGACCTCACTCTTGGTTTCGTTCAGCGTACAAATCTGGAACACATTGGGATTGTCCCAGCCTTCTCGCAGGGCAGAGTGAGAAAAGATAAACTGGAGCTTGCTGTCAAAGGACAGCAAGGTTTCTTTGTCCCGCATAATCTGGTTGTAGGCAGACTCATCCACGGCTGTGGTACCGCTGGTATCCTTCCACTCTTTATCGGAGTTTCCTCCCTTCTTATCACCAGAGAAATATCCACCATGCACCTCATGAGGTAAAGACTCCATATCCATGTTCTGGAACAGCACCCGGTACTTGGGCCGTTGGATCAGCTCCCGGTAGTTCTTCTCAAACATATCGGCATAGATGCCGTTGTGACGCACACCGTCGGCGTCGTAATAGCGGTAGTTGGATACCTTGTCGATGAAGAACAGGCTCAGCACCTTGATGCCACGGTGCTTTAGTGCCAACTCCTTGTTCAGATGCTCCTCAATAGTTTTGCGGATCTGCTGCTCCTTGATGGCCCGGTCATCAAGGTCGCCCACAGCCTCACCGAGGCGCAGGATCTCCGGCTTGGTGGTGAAGCTAACATACTCGTTGTCCTTTTCACAGTAGATGTCGTCAATGACATAGCCGTTGTATACTTCCCGGTAGCCGGACAATTTCTCGGACAGGTCATCCCCCTGCCGCACTGTCACCGCCTTGCGCTTAATGGAGCCCTTGACCTCGCAGTCCAGTTCAATCTTGGCCGTAATGGGGGACTTCTTGTTATCCACCGACAGCAGCTTCATGTATGCCTTGTTGTGGTAGTCCAGACTCTCGAAACTGGCCACCTCAATCTGCTTTACTAACTCCAGGTCAAAGGCATCCACCGCATCCAGTTTGTACACCAAATTATGCTTCTCCACATGTGTGGCAGAATAACGAAGTGTACACAGGGCATTCAGAGAGGCCATGGCTTTCTTAGAGGCCGACGCTCCTTTACCTTCCACACTCTGGGGCTCGTCCACAATGACCACGGGGTTGGTCTCCTGGATCAATGTGATAGGGCGCATTCCGTTAAGCTTGTCGATGGCCCGGTGGATGATGTTGGCCTTGCTTTCTTTTTCTGGGTCATCATCAAAGCTTTTTCGGAAAGCAGCGATGTTGATGACCATAATGGAGATATTGTCGTTGACAGCGAAGGAGCGCACCTCCTCCGGCTTGCTGCCATCGTAGATGTAGGAGTCATAGACCACATTGTTGTAGATGGTCTGAAAGTGCTCCTTGGTGATCTCCAGGGACTTGGCCACGCCCTCTTTGATAGCGATACTGGGCACCACGATGATAAACTTCTTGAAGCCATAGGCCTTGTTCAGTTCAAAGATGGTGCGCAGATAGACATAGGTCTTTCCGGTGCCGGTTTCCATCTCAATATCAAAGTCATAGGCACCCTTTTTCAGAGTCTTGGTCTGAGGTAGGCCGTTGCGCAGCTGCACCGCCTGGAGGTTTTCCAGAATCTCATCCTCCACCAGTTCCAGCCTGTTGCCCACACCGTTGTCGGTAAACATGGTGCCCTGGTCGCTGTAATTGGACACCGTGAAATTGCTCTGCCGGGGCGTCTGACCACGAAAGAGATCCACCACAGCGGAAACCGCCTGCTCCTGATAGTGGAGGTTGGCGTCAAATTGTAGTTTCATGTAATGCTACCTCGCTGCTCTGCTTTTCTTGATGCTATGCCCTCAACTTGTCGCAGAAGTTCTTCATCTGTGTTTCTTTGGATGTATGTTAATCGAATAATTAAATCAACAAGTGATACCAATGCCTCTGCTTCTCCTGGCTCAACATCTACAATTAGGTTTACATCAATTTCAGGATGAGCACCTATATTTCCTATATCTTTTAACTGTTTGAAGGCAGCGATAATAGGCGCAGGGACACCGCCCAGTTGCTCGACCGCTTTAATTTCTTGCCATAGATTTGCTTTGCTGGACTCTTTCAACCGAACCTCTCGTTTTAGATCAATGTGAGAATCCCAAAATTCAGGGGTAATTTTCCAAAAATCTCTGAGGATTCCTTGTAAACAACGACGTGACAAAGTTGCAGATGCTTTTGGACTGATACTTGCAATTAAGAATGCTTCAGTATAATCTGTTCGTATTTGCTCAGGAACATAATCCGGATATTGTTTAACTATTGATGTTGGGTAGATAAAAGATTTACTTTTTAAGCTGCCTCCAACGGTCGAAACTTCTAACGATGCATTCCAGCAATTAGGGCACACTTTAAAGCGAATCCACACCGTTTCTCTATTTGGTACAGGCTCCTTGTGACCACCCACAAAATGGGGGGAAGCTATTCGCAGTATCCCATCATCCTGTTCTGCTTTACTGGGAGCAAAATCAACACATTGCTCCGAGTATGTAAATCCTTCGATCAGTGGAAATGTCTGACCACAGTATGGGCAGGTATGACTTATATGTTGTTCCATGGTAATTCACCTCACACTGTTGTAAAGGCGTCTTCTTCCAGGCCGGCGGATTTGAGGATCTCTTTGATGTTGACCTTGGCGCTGTCATCCGCAAAGCCGTTGTCCTTGAACACCACGCGCCATGTTTCGGGGGATAGTTCCTTGTGGAGGGCTACCATGCCCTCGGCTACTTCGGTGGTGATATGGTCGTCCAGGCAGATCATGAGGGCACCCATACCGATTTCATAGACATTCTTGCCGCCGATGGTGTGGGTCTCCAGGGGCCAGGTGAGCTCCATGCCCATTTTCAGCATGATCTCATAGACCACATCCAGCTCGCTGCGGCCGTCCACATAGTTGCTGATGCTGTCAAAGAGGGTGGCCTCCAGATTATCATAGTCTGGTTGCCACTTTTTCAGGTTGGAGCTGTCCAGTTTGAATACCTTGAAACCGATATCGGGGACTTTCTTCGGTTCCCCGCCGATCTTCAGTTGAGCATTTTGCTCCTCGATTTCCGCCTCGATCTTCTCTCCGGCCCTGCGAATACGCTCTTTGCCGATCTCACAGATATTTTTATAGCCTGCCTTGGCGGCTTCGGTGCCATCAGCACAGGGCTCCGGCAGTTGCACCATAATGAACTTGCGATTGCCTCCGTCCTCAGCGTTGAGTTGCATGACAGCGTGAGCGGTGGTGGCAGAACCAGAAAAGAAATCAAGAATTATATCTTGTTTATCACATGAAATTTGTAGTATTTGAGTTAATAACTGAACTGGTTTTGGAAAATCAAATGCACCATTTCCTAGAAGGTTTTTAACCTCAATGGTTGCTTTCTTATTACCCTCCAGTTTGGCCCAAAGATTAGATACCTGTTTTACACGACCTTCTAAATAGAATTTTTGATATACTTTCCACTCTCCATCGATATTTTTCCACTCAATAAGATTTTGAGATTTAAGTTCCCTGTATCGTTCTTCTCCGCATCGCCACCTGCTCTCATATCCCGATGGCGCAATGGGATAAATTGTCGTGCCATCTGGCGCAACTACTCCATAGTACATACTCGGCCGATCTTCACGTCGATCTTCTCCACCGGTTTTTCTAAGAGGCCGTACAAGATATGTACCAAATTCATCAACTTGATTATAAATTTTTTCATCTTCACTCGAAAAAGGTATGCCTTTAAAAAAGTAGTCATCAGTTTTTGAGTATATTAAAATATAGTCGGCCTCTTTAACCAAACTATCTGTACCTTGACCAGTTGGAGTTCCTGTAACACGGGTTACTTGCCCTTTGAATTGGTCACCTCCAAATATTTCATCACAAATTTTTCGCAAATTTTGCAACTCATTGTCATCGATACTTATAAAAATCACACCATCATTAGTCAATAAATTCCTCGCCAAACGCAATCGTGGATACATCATATTCAACCAATCTGTATGGTACCGTCCACTGGACTCTGTATTTGTGCTTATTCTTCTCCCATCTTCATCCACTTGACCTGTAATGCACTTGTAATTCTCAATGCTGTCGGAGAAATCATCCGGGTAGACAAAGTCTCCGCCGGTGTTATAAGGCGGGTCGATATAGATCATCTTGATCTTCCCGTGGTAGCTCTTCTGCAGCAGTTTGAGTACTTCCAGGTTGTCGCCTTCTATGTAGAGGTTCTGGGTGTTATCCCAGTTTTTACTTTCAGCCTCGCAAGGCCGCAAAGTGCCAGTAGTAGGAGTCTGCGCCAGCCGCAGGGCCTTGCCTTTGCCGTTCCAGGTGAAGTTGTAGCGTTCCTTCTCGTCGTCCACATACTCCCCCAGCACCTGCTTGAGCTTGTCAAAGTCGATCTTCCCCTCCTCAAATACATCTGGGAAAATCTGCCGCAGCTGCTCAATATTCTCCACCGCCAAATCCGGCGTTTTGCCATCAAGTTTTGTCATCGGTGGTGACCTCCTTCAAACCAATTCTCTGCTGTATTCCCATCAAATAAATATGTAGGAAGTATTTATCTTCCCAATCGTTATCGTCTATTTGCTCGTATTCGTGAACTAATTTGTAACTTAAAGTCTGTTTGTACTGGAAACCAAGAATGTTTTGATATTCAATGTCAATTTTCTTGATTTTATCAGCACTTTTCTCACTCGCAGACACTCGCATTGTGAAAGTTTCATTGATACCTAAATCAATACTTTTTTGACGATCCTCTGGATTAGAGAGTTCTCCAATCCAGTGTTTGTACGATACCCTGGTAGCTAACCCCTGACCGATGTTTTTAATCGTAATAATTGCTTTTGTCCCCGGGACCTTGTAGTGACTTATTTCAAACGGTACCGATTCAGGATCTTTTTTTGACACAGAAACACTATCAATCGTCAAAAAAGGTGTTAATGTATTTGCATTGTCAAGTTCGATCTGTTTCTGATTATGTGTTTCATTTTGCCGATATGCAACTAATCCCAAAAATGTAGTTCCTAAAAATGTAAGTACTGCACCATAAAATGATAGTAAATCACTCGCTGAAAAAGCAGTATTTGGCTCTTGAAGTTCTAATCCCAACATATAAAGATGGTTTATTATAAAAGGGATAGAACCCGCTATTAGAATAATTATGATCCATGCCCACCACTTTTTATGCCACGGTTTCCCACAGGCAAAAAGCCATTTCATTTTTTGTTTTAACTGCTCCCACTTTTCTCCCACTTCAAACTTTCTCCTTCTCCAATTTCTTAATCTGCATATTCAATTCCACCTTCCGGCTGAACTGGGTCTCTTTCTTCAATTCCGACCGAAGGGCGGCGATCTCCTTCTCCACCTGCTCCCGCTTGGCCAGGAGCTGCCGGGCCTCCTCACCGGTCAAGTCTTCGGACACCTGCATCTTTTCCTGGGCGTTCTGGACGGAGAGCCTGTCCACCCAGTCGGTGTAGAAGTCAAAGAAGTTGGTAAAGCGCAGTTCCCGGATGTCCAACGCCGCCCAGAAGGGGGAGTCCTCCGGCTGCCAGGGGGTGGAGACAAACTCCTCCAGTGTGACCTTCTCCCGGTCAGCTAAATTGAGTCGCTGGTGGGCCATCCAGATCTGTACTTGCGCCCTCAGCCTGAAGATCAGCAGCATGGGGTAGGGAATGGCCCGCATGACAATCTCCGCCAGACGCCGAAGTCCCTTCTCCGCCGTAAGGGATACCTCCAGCACCTCCACCTCCGGGTAGTCCCGCACCTCATCCGAATAGGGCTGGATAGGGATAAACTCGTTTTTCAGGCAGTATTTCCATGTGATCTTCTCTACTGCCTCGGAGAGTAGAGCCTTGTCCGCCTTGGAAAGATCCCCGTTGTCGGAAAATAGCTTTTTGGCCACGGCCTTGTCCACTAGGCAAGGCTGTGGGATGTGCAGAGCGTCATAGAAGCCCATGGTTCCACCTCCGTTATTTCAGCACCAGGAAGGTAATGAGTTCAAAGTCCTCCAGCCCGTCGTAGAACTCCTTCTGCAGGGTAGTCCCGCCCCGGCTGAACAGACTGGCCACGCCAATTTCCTGTTTCTTACCGATGAGATTTTCCACCGCCGCATTCAGAAGCTTGGAATAGGTTGCCATACGGCTCCCCTCTTTGGTCTCCTCATTAAAGGCCTGCACCAGTTCAGTCAGCACCTGTCCCTGACCACTGCACAGCTTTTTATAGTAGTCCAAGATTTGTTTGGCGTGGAGGAAGGACAGCTTCACCTGCCCGTCCTGGGTGACATAGAGCAGGTAGTAGGGGAACAGGGCATTTTGCTCCTTGGTCTGAGCCCGGCCTTTGAGCTGGCGCAGGGTGAAGATCACCCCGGGGGACACGGTATCCCGCAACTCCTCCGGAATCTGGGCCACGGCATACAGACCGGTAGGAGCCTCGTCCAGTTCCTTGCGGTGGGTCTTCATGTACTCCATCAGGTCAGTCTTGAAGTCGTTGAAGGTCAAATCGGTGATGGAAATACCGCCGGAGATATCCTCCAAATCCACCACCTCGTTTTGCAGGCGCTGAAGCTGCTTTTTCCGGTACTCCAGATCCTTCATCTCACTCCCAGATTGGTCTATGACATTTTCCTCGCCGGTGGAGGAGACATCTAATAGCACCATACGTCCCCGCACCCGCTGGGCCAGATTAATGTACTCGTCCAGATCCTGCATGGGCCAAAAGTTCACTAACTGGATGCACTCGTTAGCGGAGCCAATACGGTCAATCCGGCCAAAGCGCTGAATGATCCGAACGGGATTCCAGTGAATGTCGTAGTTGATAAGGTAATCGCAGTCCTGGAGGTTCTGGCCTTCCGAGATACAGTCCGTAGCGATGAGCACATCAATGTGTTCGGTCATCTCCGGGAAAATCTTTGAGCACTCCTTGGAGCGAGGAGAGAACAACGTGAGGACTGTGCTCAGGTCGGAGAGCTTGATTCTGGTTTTCATGGCCTTGGGGATGGGGAGCGTAGAGCGATTGTCACCAGTACCGGTGACCAGAGCAGTATAGATTCCCTGGGCCTGGAGCCGCTGGGCCAGATGGTCGTAAAGATAATTGGCGGTATCCGCAAAGGCAGTGAAGATGATAATCTTCCGATTATCGGGGTTGATGGGATTTTCGATTTTCTTCTGGATCAAGTCCCAGAGGGTCTGCAATTTCATATCCCGCTCCGGAGTGACCACCTTCACCTCGTTTAGAATAGCCTGGAGCTGCTCCCGGTCGCTCTCCAGGTCCTCCTCCCACTTAATGAGATCCATGTCCTGGAGCAGCACCTTCACATTCTTGCCGTACATCAGATCTTCCAGGGCATTGTCGTCCAGGTCGATGTCCCCAATATTCAGCTCTGGGTCATAGGTGAGCATATTCTTGCGGATCAGTTCCAGTGTGCTCTCGATGTTATGCAGCAGCTTGGATACCGTCAGCTCAAAGGAATTGACCGAGCTTTCCATACGCTTGAGCATTCCTACCCGCATCAGATCAATGAGGTGTGTTTCTCGGTCGGCCTGCTTAAAAACGGAGGTGCCGTCGCCCACAGCCACATCATACTTGGCCTCATAGGCCTCCCGCTTTTCCGGAAGAACATAGCGCAGAGGAGAGTAAAGTCCAAGGGTGAGCCGTTTGATCATGCGATTAACCTCGCCGATAGGGCGAAATTCCTGTTGGGTATCAATACCGGCATAGATATTCTGCGGGGGCAGCCGTTTGGGGAACCTGCCGATATCCGCCATATTGTAATACTTCTCAATGTGCTTACGAGAGCGTGCGATGGTAACTGTGTCCAGGAGTTTGAAGTAGTCCACATTCATCATCTCAACAAATGTGTCGGTAGTTCGCTGCTCATCTGGCAACTCAGACCACTTGTTGAAGATGCCCTGGGCTTTCTTCAGCAGGATCTCCAGGTTGGGGATACCCACTTCTGCAAAGGCGTCATTACGCCCCTCGGTGATGAAGTAGATCTGGTTCTTAATGTCGTTCATGCGGTTGTTAACTGGGGTAGCTGACAAGAGCAGAATCTTTGTCTTGACACCGGATTTGATGACATCTTGCATTAGGCGCTCATAGCGGGTCACCTTGTTCTTAGAGGGATTATTGTTGCGGAAATTGTGGCTCTCATCAATTACCACAAGGTCGTAGTTTCCCCAGTTCACTGTGGCCAGGTTGATGTCACCGGTTTTACCGCTGTATCGGCTTAGGTCAGTGTGGTTGAGGACATCATAGTTAAAGCGGTCTGCCGCTAAAATGTTTCGGCTGTCGTTTTGAGTGTAGATGCTCCAGTTTTCATGAAGCTTTTTAGGCGCCAACACCAGGACACGGTCATTTCGTAACTCATAGTATTTGATGATAGCAAGCGCAGAGAAGGTTTTTCCCAAACCAACGCTATCGGCAATGATACATCCATTGTATTTCTCAATTTTATCAATAGCGCCCATGACACCGTCTTTCTGGAATTGGTAGAGTTTGTTCCAGATTACAGTATCCTTGATACCAGTACGGGTTTTGAGGATATTATCTTCAGTCAATTCTCCAAGGTACTGATGAAAGACATGATAGAGGGTAACAAAATAGATAAACTCCGGTGTATTCTCCTTGTAAAGGCGCTGGATTTGCTCTAATATACCTGCCTTTACATCCTCAACGGCAGTTCCATCATTCCAGAGCTCATCAAACATTTTGAGAAAGTGCTGGGTAAACTCACGACCATATATGCACATGTTGCTGTCAACACGGTCAGAATGGGTCAAGCCCAAACCATCTGTGGTAAAGTCAACCGTGCCGTTGATACATACAGAGTCTTCTCCGTTATCAATGTGGATCATGCGAGGCTGGGCAGAGTTTTTGTTTCTGAACATCTTGATATCTGCCTTGGTTTCTAACCACTTAGCGCACTCTTTTGCCACAGCCGCTTGGCACATTTCGTTGCGGAGTTTCATCTCATATATATTGCCAGATAAAGCATGTCCGCCATTTCGCTCGAGATAATACTCCCGGGTGGGCTCTTGTTCCCCTGTAATAAAAACTGGATCTGTAAAAAGGAGACGAATACGGTCTACCTTCATCAACTCTTTTTTAAGCTCTGAAAACGCAAAAATTGTAAAATAGGCAGTCATTACTGATAATTTGGAGCCCTTGGTAATTTCCAGGTGCAGTTCCTCTGCCACAGTACCGTTCTTCTTGTTATCTATCATTTTGGGCGGTTTCATTTTTCCACCTCGTTTTTGCAAATTCTCGGATCAAGGGGCTTTTTCGCATCCGGTGGTAGCAGCCAGGTCTTCCCCGCTTTGACCGTCCCTGGAATCCGTCCTTGTGCGCAGAGAAGGGCCACACGGCGAGGAGAAATTCCCCACAGCTTCGATGCTTGATTCGTTGTTAAAAACTCCATAGGACATCCCTCTACATTCCGAATTTCTACCAAATACTATATTCTTTTATCTGAATATAGGCAAGATGCTTTTCTATATAACAAGGATAAAAAACTACCTGTCCAATAAACAGGTCAATACTTGTTTCACTTAAAACCTAATTTTTAAAATGCACCGTACAATATGTCAATTGGGTCAGGTAGTCAAAACGATACTACCGGTAGCCTTTTGCGTCCCTACTATCATTTTGTCCTTATGGCACAAGGCTTACAAAACGTTGGAAAGACAAAAACGAATTGGAATAAAAGATAGGAAATTGAAATGGCACTAATCTGCACTTACAGGCAAATTTCTAATTAGATTTTAGATTAAAGACAAGACATCCTCCCAAGCTTTTGTATATTGAAAAATAACAGTTCTTCATATACACTGATCAGTGAAAAGTGATGCCAGGTTTAAAGGAAAAATTAGGAGAATTAAAATGAAAATTCATTATTTTCAGAGATACCACGAAAAGGAAAATGTTGCTACCGCAAACACGATGCTTTTGTTATCCCGCCTTTACCAGTATTCATCTGACAAGTTCTTTCGGCTGTTGAAATCCGGATTCTTCGGGGATTCTTTTGAGCCGGAGCTTACATTCAAACTGCAGGAAAAGTGTGTTGACAGTGTTCCGGACGCTGTCATTGCCCAGGAAAGCTTTAAAATTGTTGTGGAAACTAAAATGTCCGACTGGTTTTACACAGATCAGTTGATGCGCCACCTGAAATCTTTTTCTGACGAGAGATACAAGGTACTGCTTACGTTGGCTCCAGAGCACATGGCTCCGGAAAAAAGGGCGGCTCTCGAAACGAGGCTGGAAGAATATAATAAAGTGCTTCTGTACCCTGTTCGTCATATCAATATGACCTTTGAAGCGTTGGTAGATGGAATCCGCGAGGTGATTGACGACCGAGATTATGAGATGCAGGATGTTCTGACTGACTATCTGGACTACTGTTACCGAGACAGCCTCATTCCTGTTTCTGATGGGTGGAAATATCTGCGAGTGCAGCTGGCGGGTACAACATTTGATTTCAACCTAAGGGAAAACCTCTACTATGATAGCGTGGATCGCGGGTTTCGTGCACATGACTATCTGGGCCTTTACAAAGAAAAGAGTGTTAGAGCAATAGGCAAGATTCAGGCAGTCATTACTGCTGTACGAAATGACCAAGGTGAACTTGAGTATCATGCTGAGCGCGGAATGATTACAGAAGCATATAAGGCCGCTATAGCCAGGGCGATTGAGGACGGAAAGCAATACAGTTATGATTTAAACGCTGAACGGTACTTCTTTGTGGAAAAGTTTTACGCCACCGATTTTCGGAAGATCACGCCAAGAGCGCCCATGGGATCGCGCATTTTTGACTTGACCGAAATTCTGAATACGACAGAAAAGTTGCCGGAACCTGACCAGTTGGCCAGGATACTTTCACAAAAAACCTGGGGGTAAAATCAAAGGATGGGGAGCCGCATTTGCGGCTCCCCATCCTGCTTAATTCTTCATTCAGATCTTCTT
>OBLI01003394.1_pt1 | contig 12281 bp, 7 predicted proteins | sample 1519701 | NCBI WGS metagenome assembly OBLI01 (sample SAMEA3663005, study PRJEB22513) | pig gut metagenome | biome: pig gut; feature: pig-associated habitat; material: faeces | place: France | collected 2012 | reverse complement strand
ATTGAATAATAAACTAATTTATAGAACATCCCTTAATCCATAACAACCCTTTACATGAAACAGAAGTTTTTCAAGGGCGACCTTGTCATATGGACCATCTTCTTCCTGCTCTGCAGTGTCAGTCTCATCGAGGTGTACAGCGCAGGCAGTCAGTTGGTCTATGGTCAGGCAAATTTCCTTTCCACATTCATCAAGCAGGCCGGATTCCTCATCGGTGCCACCGTCGTGGCAGTCTTTGTACACCATATCCCCTGTCGTTTTTTCAAGCTTTTTGCGCTTTTAGGGTATGCGGCCTCCGTCATATTCCTTGTGTGGGCCCTCTTTGGAGGTACCAACATCAATGGCGGTGCGCGCTGGCTTACCATTCCCCTTATCGGTGTCACCTTCCAGCCCAGCGAGCTTGCCAAGGGGGCCCTTGTGGCCTTTGTGGCGCTCGTTCTCAGCTCGTCGCAGCGTAAGGATGGGGCAGACCGTCATGCCATTACCACGATCCTCATTGCCACGGGCATTGTCTGCGGTCTCATCTTCACGCAGAATCTCTCGACTGCACTCATGATTTTCGGTGTCATTATTGTCATGATGTGGCTCGGACGCATTCCTGGGCGGCAGTTCTATCCTTTGGTGCTTGGACTTTTTGTCCTTTTTGCCGTCGGATTCTCCACCTTGCGGAGTCTGCCCGACGATGCGCACCATCCCTTCTATCAGACGAAGGTGACGAGCCGATTCTGTACGTGGCACCATCGAGTGGCCGACGAAGACATGGACACCAGTGTCCCCGCTGACTCGTTCGTCATCACCGATGGAAACCGTCAGAAGGTTCACGCGCGCATTGCCGTGGCCAATGCCGATCTGAAGGGAGTGTTGCCGGGCAATTCCGTACAGCGCGACTTCCTGGCGCAGCCCTTTTCCGACTTCATCTATGCCATCATTGCCGAAGAACTCGGCATCGGGGGCTGTGCCTTCGTCCTCATCCTCTACATCATCCTCTACATCAGGGCGGGGCGGATAGCCAGCCGGTGCGAAAACAATTTCCCCGCCTTCCTCATCCTTGGCCTCGCCACCTTGCTTGTGGTGCAGGCCTTGCTCAACATGATGGTGGCGGTGGGACTCTTCCCGGTTACGGGACAGACGCTACCGATGGTGTCGCGTGGAGGAACATCCACCCTCATCACCGCCATGTATTTCGGCATGATGCTTTCCGTCAGCCGCTATGCCCGCAGCAACGGCAAAAAGTCGATACCCAATGTTGCCCGTGAGGAAAGCGCTGAGATACAGAAGGATTTCCAGCAGGAGTAGGGCAGGGTGCGACGGGATGCCCCGTCGTACCTCCCACGCAGGATGTCCGTTCTTCTGTTTTTTCTGAAAAAAAAAAGTTTTGGAAAAAATCCTACATTTCCTACACCCATGCCTCAAATATCCTGTATTTGCAGGTAGTCTGGGGTGAAGGATAAGGTGTAGGATAGGGTGTAGGATGCGCCAAAGGTGTAGGTTTCCGGCTGCTTTTGGAGGAAAATGTGCGAAATGTTATGCATTCTCCTTCTGTATTTTGCTGGGGAACTTAGGAATGCACCCCTTTATAAATCCGGGAACTCCTTGTGCTGGAGGCGTTGTTCTGCGGGCAGATGATGGTAGTTTTTCGGTGAAGTTCCTGTGTGTTTCCTGAAGAAAGTGCCGAAGGCCGAAGCGTTCGGAAAGTTCAAGGCATCAGCAATCTCCTGCACCGTCATACTGGTGGTGGTGAGCAGGAAGATGCTGCGGCGGATGATGGCGCGGAATATGAGTTGTTGCAGGGGATATCCGCAGATTTCCTTGGTGATGGTGGTGAGGTATTTCGGCGAGAGGCAGAGTTTGTCGGCATAGAAGGCCACATCGCGGTGGTGCATGAAGTTTTTGCCTATCAGGTTCAGCAGACGTTCAAAGATTTCCACCCGTCGTCCCTGCATGTGCTGTCCTTCTTCCACGTTGCGGCTGAAGATGTTGCACATGCGGTAGGTTAGGGCCATAAGCAGCAGTTTCCGCTCTTCGTCGGCGAAGTCGGTGTTTTCATTGTCGAGGGTGTGCAGCAGGCTGACGAAGTCCTCCAGCCGGTCGTCTGGGCCGGTGTGGCGCACGGTCAGTCCCTCCATGTGGTAACGGCTGTGGAGGCGCATCATCAGTAGTGAGTTTCCGATGATGTCGCGTATGGTGTCGCTGCGGAAGAAAAGCAGTATATAGTTCAGCCGTTGGCCGGCCTGCTGCAATTGCAGAGTGGTACGTTGGCTGAAGTAGGCCGTTTCGCCGGCTTTGATGTCGAAGGCTGTTTCCGGCATCATGGCGCGCAATGTTCCCTGCTTCACAATGATGAACCCTACGTAGTCGGTGTCGTAGGGTGTGGTGAGGACGTCCGGCAGACGCGAAAGGCTGCCGCCGGAACTGCATACATCGGCATGGCGCTTCTTCAAGGTGCAGGATACGTTCGTTTTCGGTCTTCATGCTTCCCGATGTGGTGTGAGTTGAGTTTTGTGAGGGCAAATATACTGATTTTGCGGCACTGTATGGTGCTTTGTCCCCCATTTTTCGTTTGCTTTTGTAGGGATGAAGAACAAAAAGGCCGTTCCATGAACAATCACTGTCAATGGAACGGCTTATGGAGAAGGCGGAAAAAAATAAAGCAAATAGGATAAACGCGTAAAAAGTGTAAATATGGGGCTTCCACTGAAGCACCACAAGAAACGGTAGTAAACGATAATAATCTCCGCCTCTCCTTATGTCGTGCAGGCTACGTTGCTGTTTTGGAATTTTTCCTGCCAATCCTGGGAGTCCACGTTTGTCGGGTCTTTGTAGTCTTGGAGAGGAAACAGTCCGTTGCCCAATCTGTTCTTTTAGGGGCTATGTTGTTAGCTCTACGGGAACTGCGGTGGCAGTCTCCTCCGGGTTCAGCTTTCGTTTTTTCCAGGGTACGAGCAATGTGATGGCAGCAGCCCCGATGCATCCATAGACAGTCCATCCTGCCATTTCCTTTACGGCGGTGATGGTGGCCTGTATCTGCACTTTGCCCTTCAGCGACATGGCGGCCATGTTCTCCGCTTCAGCGGGGTTCTTGCCCTGTGCCATCATTCCGCGTACTGTGCGGTCGTAGGTGGCGGCTGTGGAAGCCTCGGTGCGGTCGAACTCGTGGGCAAAGCGTGTGACATAGTATTGTTGACGGTATTGCAGTACGTTGCTGTAGAGTGCCGAACCGATACCGGGAGCGATGACCATACGTACGGAGAGCATGATGCATACCCATGTGGACATGAACTTGAAGGGCATCCGCTGGTTGGCATGTACGGCAGTGAGGGCGTAGAGCAGCATCATGCCGGTAGCACGGATGATGACAGGCCATTTCATCCGTTCATAGAGTCCGTCGTTCTGCACTTCGAAATACATGAAGAGCGATGCTGCGCCGATGAGGATGAATCCGAGAGCGAAGAGGTATTTGAGATGCAGGCCCCGTGTGCCGGCCATCACACCGATGACGCAGCCTACAAAGTATCCTACCAGCACCCAGTTGCCGAGCATGGCGTTCTGCCAGTTGTCAATCTTCATACCCACTCCGGTGAACACGTTCACGAACATGGCGCTGGAATTGAGGATCATCAGCATCATGAAGAGTGCGATGCCGTACTGTATGCTGCGGAGCTTGAAGGCATCGAGCAGGAAGTATGGCGAGCGCCGGCTGGCCTCCATGTAGATGAAGAGCAAGGTGAAGACCACGCAGATGCCGGTGGCCAGGCAGATGCTCTCGTTGTCGAACCAGTCGTAGGTCTTTCCGTAGACCATCACGTAGATGAACGAGCACATCATCACGCTGAAGATGACTACGTTTCCGAACTTGCTGAAGGTGATGGGGAAGCGCCTGGTCCGGTATTTCTGGAACGGCATGGTGACGAAGATGATGAGTATCGACGCCAGCATGGTAGCCATCATGAAGTAATAGACGTATTGCCATTCGTATTCGTAGGCCAGCCATGCCGTGAGCCACGTTCCCAGCTGTCCCAATATCATGAAGAACAGGTAGATGGTGGGCATGCTTGCCGTTTTTTCCTTGTCAAGGCGGTCCCATCCGGCCTCATCTTTGGGCTCGTTGCCTGGGGTGATGTTCCGCGATGCCTCGATGCCGAAACCATATTTGATGAGGGTGAAGAGGTTGCACATCATCAGCACGTTGCGCATGAATCCCATGATGAGACTGCAGAGTGCAAGGACGAAGATGCTGTCCGTCTTGGCGCAGACATAACTGAGCATGTACATCAGACTGAAGCCGACAATGCACATCATCTTCTCGTTCCGGACACGCACAAGGTCGTAGAAGAAGGGGGAGAACGCCGCCATACCTACAGAGGTGACGAATCCCACGAACTGTATGTGCTCTGTCTGTATGCCCAGTCCGCTCACCATTTCCCCGCTGTTGACGGAATAGACGCCGCCAATGGTGAGGATGGGGATGAAGAGGAAGATGAGGAAGATGATTCCCAACGGCTTTGGCACCCAATCATAGAAGGGAAAATTCTTTGGAAGTCTTGCCATAGTTTTCGTTTTTGGCGGGGTGTATGTCACGACCGTCCCTTAGGGGACGAAGGGGTGAATATATACGCCCGCCGGAAGGAAAATCAGTGTCTTTTTCATGACGGTGTGTCATAATAGCCAATCTGCTTCGTTGCTATCGGCATTCGGGCTTGGTCATGTACTTTAGTACACTCCCTGCGCCCTCAGCCTCAGCGCCTTGCATCTTAGCCATTCTGACGCACCTTCGAGTGCGCGTCAAAATTTGCATTTTGACACACCGTCATGGCAGAGGTCGAAAGTCCGGTCGGTTTATTTTTTCCGTTCGGCCTTTACGATGACCATCATTCCAGCGGCCAGACGGTCGTTGTCCTCTTTGGACAGTCCTTCGAACTCGATGCGTACGGGTACACGCTGTTGTATCTTCACGAAGTTGCCGGCAGAGTTGTCGGTAGGGACGAGGGAGTATTTCGAGCCTGTGGCACCGGAGATGGCGGTGACTTTTCCCTTGAATTCCTTGTCGCTGACGGCGTCGACAGTCATCCTTACGGGCTGTCCCACATAGAGGTTTTCAATCTGTGTCTCTTTGTAGTTGGCAATCACCCATTTGCGGGTGTCGGGCATGATGTAGGTGATGGTCTGTCCGGCATTCACGGCCTGTCCCTCTTCGAGAGCCCGGCGTCCGAGTTGTCCGTCGCAGGGCGCGGTTACGACGGTGTACGAAAGGTTGAGGCGTGCCATCTCCAGTGCGGCTTCGGCACGTTCTATGGCGGCGGCAGTGTTCTGCTTGCGGGTCGACACCTCGTTGACGCCCGATTCGGCGGCCCGTTTCTGCCGTTGTGTAGCTTCGAGCTTCTTCTTCAGCGCATCATATTCTGTCTCTATCTGTTCGAGCTGTACGGGAGTGGCGGCATTCTTTGCCACAAGGTTCCGGTAGCGTTGGCGGTCCTTCTCGAGTTTGGCCATCCGCACTTCAATTTCTGCGATGCTGGCATCGTAGACGGTGGCAGAGGTCTTGGTGGTGTTCAGTGTAGCATCGATGACGTTGGCACCGGCTTTGGCGTCCTTCAGTGCGGCCTCGGCTTCCATGACGCGGATGCGGTATTCGCGGTCGTCAAGGACAAGGAGGGTGTCGCCCTTCTTCACGTGCTGATGTTCGGTGAAGCAGATGCGGCTGATGTAGCCCGAGGCGCGGAGGTTGACGGGCGAGATGTATTGTTCCACCTGAGCGTCGTTGCAGGTTTCGTGGCTATTGTAGTTGAGGAAGATGGTTACCACCTTTATAAATCCCCATACGAGGATGGCGATGCCGAGGAGGCTGGCAATGAGTTGCCTGCCGCGCTGCCGTTTGAGTTTCTTGACCTGACGCTGGTAATTGCTCTTTTCGGGGTTTTGGACGGAGTTCCCTTTATTCTGATTGTTTGCCATAATGGTCTTGGTATATGTATATATGTATGTGTGTTATTTGGTGAGCGTGTCGAGTTGTCCGGAGAGTTTGAGCAGGGTGAGCTGTGCCACCTGCAGGTTGTAGTGTGCCGTCAGATAGTTGTTCTGTGCCTCGCTCATCCGCATTTCGTCCTGCAGCACTTCGGTCATCGATGCCACGCCTTCGCGGTATTGGTCGGCGGTAACGGTGTAGACGTCTTCTGCCAGCCGGTAGTTGTCATACTGTTTGGTGTAGTTCCGCTGGCTGTTGTGCAGTTCGCTGGTAGCATTCATGTATTGGGTGTTCATCTGCTTCATGGCGTTTTCGTAGGCAATGCCGGCATTATCGATGTCAAGCTGTGCTTTTCTCGATTTCGAACGCTTCTCCAACCCGTCGAAAATGGGAATTCTCAAGGTCAGTCCAATGCCGTCGGAGCGGTACCAGTGGCTCGAAGGTCCCTTGAACCAGTTGCGGGCCTTGTCGGTGTATGCGGTGAACATCCAGTTGGCCGAAAGGTTCAGCGAGGGCAGGTAGCCGTCGCGCACCATCTTTTTCTGCTGTGTTGCCAGTGTCTGCTTCTTTTCCAGCAGCTGCAGTTCGTAGAGGTCGGTGCTCAGTCCGGTCAGTTTGATGTCCGTGGTCTGTCCCGGGTTGACGGGAGTGAGTGAGATGATTGCATCGGCAGGGTAGTCGATGACATATTTCAGCATGTTGTACTGCTGTTCGAGCATGGCGCTGGCGTTGTCGTGCTGCACGCGCAGGTTTTCGATGTTCAGGTTCACGCGTTTTACGTCCACTTCCATGGCCATGCCGTTGTCGAAGAATGCGGTGGTAATGTCGCGGAGTTCCTCAAGACGCTTGATGTTTCCTTCCACCAGACGTATCTGCTCGGCGGTATTCTGTGCCAGGTAATACATTTTGCTGATTTGCACGATGAGGTCCTCGCGTGCTTTTTCGTAGGAGAGCAGGTTCAGTTCGTCAACGGTGCGTGCAATGTCCATTGCCGTAAGGAGCATCTGGTTGTAGAGCGGCATCTGGAGTTGGAATCCTGCCGAGGCATTGTACTGCAGGGTCTTCGTCACGTTGTACTTGTTGCCATATGCCGAACCGTCCGTCACCGAGACGGGAGGTTCGAAGTTGTCATTGAAGCCTGCCACCCCGTTGATTTGGGGAAGCAGTTTAGCACGGTTCTCACTGATGCCGTGTTTTCCCTTGGCGATTTCGTTGCGGCTGGTCTTCAGGGTCAGATTGTTTTCCAGACCAATGCGCAGACAGTCGTCGAGGGTCAGTGTTTCCTGAGCCGACATTGCCGAAAAGCTCCCGGCAAGCAGCATCAATACTGTCAATGTCTTTCTCATATATGTGTAAATTTCATCTATAGGAAGATTCCCGTCCCTGATTTCCGTCTGTTCCAAGCCTTTGCGAATCTGCTTTGAATCAGTTGCGCCGCTCCCTCTTTATGGGCAGAGGGATACGGCATGCATCATGCATGCAACGCTTGTGGCGCGGCATGTCGATGGAGGGATGTGTGGGGGAATATCTTTGTCCTTTTTGCTTTGGCGGTGCAAAATTACGATGGTATTCAGAATTATTTGCATTCATTTTGAAACATAAAATGTTCAAATATTCTCTTTCTGTGGTGATATGGTCCCGGAACGTTGTCATTTGCCGTGTCGTTATGGCAACCGACTGCCCGAAAAACAGCTGTCCGGATGCCATAACGACGTAAAGAAAACCTTTCATTGTCGAGCAGTTTCCTTATGCTTTTGGTGGGATTCTGCATCATTTTTGTGCCTTTGAAACGTAAAAAAGGTTATCCTACACCCAATCCTACACCGCATCCTACACCCTATCCTTCACCCGAAAATATCAGCAAAAACAGGGAATCTCTACGTGTGGTGTAGGAAATGTAGGTTTTTTTTCAAAACTTTTTTTGGGGGAGAGGAGGAAAGTATTGCAGTTTTTTCGGGATATGCTGAGAAAAGCCGCTCTCTCCGTCCGCTGCTCGAAACGTATGAATAAGACAGTGAGGGAACCGGAAATCGAAAACATCGGACTTCTTTGATGGAAACCTCCGTACTTTCGAGGCAAAACATCGGAACTTTAGCCCAAAGAAGTCCGATGTTTTTGATTTCCGAAAGGCCTTTGGCTATTTTGTATCGTTTAGGGTAAAGTCGGATGGTCCCGGCATTTCCCCCCGTCAGTGCGTCAAAAACGTTAAAATACGGAACATTACCACAGCGTTCTGAAAAGAAATGCTTAATTTTGCCACAGATATGTCCCTGTTTCCGTACAACCCTCACGGAGACACAAAGCACACCCCCATAATCTCTATCTATGAAACTATCCCATTCTCTTCTTGTCTTCCTGCCCCTGCTGGCAGGACTGTTGCTGACCGGCTGCAGAAACGACGGTAACGGTCCGGACGAACGCAGTCCCTACGAATGCGTAGACCCCATGATAGGAACCGGCTTCCATGGGCATACCTTCCCGGGAGCCACCACACCCTACGGGGCCGTGCAGCTGAGTCCGGACACGCGTTCCGGAGACTGGGACGCCGCTGCGGGCTACCACTATTCCGATTCCGCCCTCTACGGTTTCAGCCATACCCACCTGAGCGGCACGGGATGCACCGACCTCGGAGACGTGCTCCTCCGTCCTACCCGCGAGAGTCTCGACCGCCTCCTTACGCGTTCCGACGATGACCGCCGGCGTTCACCAGGCGACGAAATGCATCCCGCAACCTTCAGCCACAAGAACGAGCACGCCGCCCCCGGGTACTACAGCGTACGCCTCGACGACGGCATACAGTGCGACCTTACCGCCACAACGCATTGCGGCCTTCACCGCTACGCCTTCGGCACGAAAGGCGAGGGCACACCCAGCGTGGTCATCGACCTCGCACACCTGCTCTCGGCCGACGACTGCATCAGTGAGATGGAAATGGAGCAGACCGCACCCGATGAGGTGCAGGGATATCGCATCACCGAAGGCTGGAGCCCCGACCGCCACATCTACTTCGTGGCGCGATTCTCGCAGCCTGCTACAAAAATGACGGAGGGAAACATCCGCGGAATCATGCAGCTGGAGTTCGGAAATGCCGATACGCTGGTGGTGAACGTCGGCATCTCCCAAGTCAGTATGGAGGGTGCCGTCCGCAACCTTGAAGCGGAAACAGGAGCACCTTCCACCGCCAACTTCGACAAGACCCGCAAGGCAACGGCGGAAGTCTGGAGACGGGCGCTGGAAAAGGTAGCGGTGAAGGGTGGCACACGCGATGAGCGTACCCTCTTCTACACGGCACTCTATCATACCATGACGGCGCCGAATCTTGTGAGCGACGCCGACGGACAATACCGTCGGGCCGACGGCACCATTGCCACTGTGCCTGAAGGCCAGCGGCGCTACAGCACGCTCTCTACCTGGGACACCTTCCGGGCACTGCATCCTCTGCTGACGCTGACGGATTCCGCCCTCGTCAGCGATATCTGCTACTCCATGCTCGACTGGTACGATGCTACGGGCGAACTGCCGATATGGCCCCTAAGCTCCGGAGAGACCAAATGCATGATCGGCTACCACAGCGCCAGCATCATTGCCGATGCCTACCTTAAAGGCATATGGCCGGCGGCCGGTGATGCCACATCGGCAAAGCGCGCCCTCGATGCCATGGTACGTTCGTCCGACATCAATGAAAAGGGCAGCGACTACTATATCCGCGACGGCTATATCCCTGCCGACCGCAAACGTGAAAGTGTGTCGTGCCTGCTCGAATACACCTACGACGACTGGTGCATCTCGGCCATGGCAGAACGGATGGGCGAAACGGCGGTTGCTGCGAAATACCGCCAGCGTGCGGCGAACTACACCCGTTGTTTCGACGGTGGCTCGCGATTCTTCCGCGGACGCCGTTCCGACGGAAACTGGAGCGAAGGTTTCGACCCCTACGAGGCCGGACGCGACTATACCGAAGCCACGGCATGGCAATACCGCTTCGGTGTCCTCCACGATGTGCGCGGCATGGTGTCGCTCTTCGGCGGGGAGGAGCATTTCCGCCAGGCGCTTGACAGCCTTTTCTCCTTCGAGACGGAGCAGCGTGCCGACCTTCAGGACATCACGGGCGTCGTCGGACAGTATGCCCACGGCAACGAACCCTCGCACCACATGGCCTACCTTTATAATTACATCGGCATGCCATGGGAGACCCAACGTCTGACGCGCCAGCTCCTGCAGACCATGTACCAGCCCACGCCCGAAGGCATCTGCGGCAACGAGGACTGCGGACAGATGTCGGCATGGTATGTCCTCACGGCACTCGGCCTTTACAGCGTCACCCCCGGCAGTTTGCAGTACAACCTGACGCTGCCGCTCTTCGACGAGATCGCCCTACAGCTTGATGGCGGCCGGAAACTCGTCGTCAGAGTGAAGGAGGGCAAGGGCAGGACGTACATCCGCCGGGTGGCATTCAGTGCGGATGCCAACGCCCCGGTGCCGGGTGACGATGAGCATGAGGCCGACCTATCGGCCAACTTCATCGACCATAAGCGGCTGGCTGCCGGCGGAACGCTCACCTTCTTCCCCTCAGACGAGCCCTGTAAGGAACGCGGTACGGCAGAGGACGATGCCCCCTTCAGCCTTTCCGATGCCCTGGCTGCCAGCTTGCCGTATGTCAATACCGACCTGAATCTCTTCGTGGACAGCGTGCGCCTCGAACTCGGCAGTGCCACCGAAGGAGCAGTCATCCACTATACCCTTGATGGTACGACGCCCACCACCGCATCGCCGGTATACCGCCACCCGATGGTGCTGAGGCAGACCACCGATGTCCGTGCCATTGCCGTGAAGAAGGGCATGGCTCCCAGCACCGTGATGAGCATCCGGGCCACCCGTGCCGAATTCCTTCCGGCATCAAAGGCAAAGGTGGGCGCAAACGGGTGCCACTACCGATATCTTGAGGGCGACTTCCATCGCACGGCCGACCTTCAGGAAGGTATAGAGAAGGACTGTGGTGTAATGCCCACACCGAACATCTCGAAAGCCTTGCGTCCCGACCATTTCGGGTATGTCTTCGAGGGTTTTATTGACATCCCGGAACAGGGCGTCTACGGCTTCTCCACCACCTCGGACGATGGCAGCGTACTCTATGTCGACGACCGTCTCGTGGTCGACAACGACGGCGGACATGCTGCTGTCTCCGCCTCCGGACGCATCGCCCTTGCTGCCGGAAAACACCGCTACCGCATCCTATACTTCGAGGACTACGAAGGCGAAGCTTTTGCCTGGGCATGGCAGAAACCTGGCGGCAAGCAGATGGAACCCATCCCCGCCGCCTGTCTCTATACGAAATAGCCTGAAGTTCCTGCTCCTCCCCAAAGACGAACCTTTCTGTATCAACCAAAAAACACCATACCTCCATGAATTTCCTCAAATCGTTCCTCACCCTTCCCATAATCCTCTTCAGCCTCCAAGCCGCAGGGGAGAACCGCACCGACAAGTTGCAGACTTATGTATTGGAAACTCCCTACGAAGTAAAGGACATACAGGTACCTGAGACGGCACGCCGCCCCAAGAACGTCATTCTGATGATTGGCGACGGCATGAGCCTGATGCACGTCTACACGGCATGGGCTGCCAACCGCGGGGCACTCTACATCACCGACTCCCATCCCCATGTGGGACTTGCCAAGACGCTCTGTGCCGACCGCCTCATCACCGACAGCGGCGCCGGCGGCACCTTCCTCGCCACTGGCAAGATGACGCGTTACCACAGCATCGGAGTCGATGCCGACGGAAATCCGGCACCCTCGCTCGTGGATTTTGCCAAAGACCGTGGCATGGGGGCGGGCATGGCCTTTACCTGCCGCATCTGGGACGCCACACCCTCCGACTTCAACTGCCATCAGGTGGACCGCGACAAGGAGTTCGATGTGGCTGCCGACTATGCCAAGTGCCGCATGGACTACGTCTGTGGCGGAGGATGGAAGAAGTTGGTGGACCGTCCTGACGGCCGGAACATCATGAAGGAACTCGAGGCAAGGGGCTATCACCTTGCCTATACCTGGGACGAAGCCCGTGCATTGCACAGCCTCCCCATCTTCGCCCTCACCGACGAGGTGGATACCCCTCTGCCTGCCGACCGCGGCGACCGCCTGGCACAGTCTACACTCAAGGGCCTTGACCTGCTGAAAGCCCAAAGCTCGAAACAGACACCCAAAGGGGCACGTACGAAGGGCTTTTTCTTCATGGTAGAAGGCTCGCAGCTCGATGACTACGGACACTTCAACGACCTGCCTATGCTGATGCAGGAAACCCACGACTTCGACCGTACGGT
>OBLI01003393.1_pt1 | contig 12282 bp, 6 predicted proteins | sample 1519701 | NCBI WGS metagenome assembly OBLI01 (sample SAMEA3663005, study PRJEB22513) | pig gut metagenome | biome: pig gut; feature: pig-associated habitat; material: faeces | place: France | collected 2012 | reverse complement strand
GGCACTTTGCTTCCCTCCTTCATAATATAATGATTTCATCGGTACTCGAAAGTGTTACTTTCGTGGTGCCTGGCCAGAGGTTTTTATACTATATATAAAACCATCTTGGCAAGGCTATGCCTTGCGAAAGGGCATGAAAAGAGTCAAAATTGGGGACAGGCTAAGAATTACTTCTTCTTGCCGGCCTTGGGACGCTTTGCGCCGTACTTGGAACGGGACTGCATACGGTTCTGCACGCCCTGAGTATCCAGAGTGCCGCGGATGATGTGGTAACGCACACCGGGCAGGTCCTTAACACGACCGCCGCGGATCAGCACCACGGAGTGCTCCTGCAGGTTGTGGCCGACACCGGGAATGTAAGCGGAAACTTCCATACCATTGGTCAGACGCACACGAGCGATCTTACGCAGAGCGGAGTTAGGCTTCTTGGGGGTGGTGGTACGCACAGCGGTGCAGACACCACGCTTCTGGGGGGAAGGCAGGTTGGTAGCCTTGTTCTCCAGAGTGTTCAGACCTCTCTGCAGAGCGGGAGCGGTGGACTTGTAGCTGACCTGCTGACGGCCAGAACGAACCAGCTGATTAAAAGTAGGCATTCGTTTTTCTCCTTTCTTTGGTTCTCGCCTTTCGGCGGGTTATCTATTCTACGGAAAAATCCGATAGAATCAATTGAGGACGGCTGCCGCCGCCGCGCCCACTTCGATACCGCAGGCGCTGCCTAAGGTTTCCATACTGGCAACCCAGGTGATCTGGATCTGATTGTCCGCGCAAAGCTCCGCCAGGGGCTGGGTCAGCGCGGGGTCGGCGTTCTCCGCCAGATAAACACACCGGACGGTTCCTGCCCGGACAGCTTTGCGAAGCTGCTTGGCCCCAACCGCGAGTTTTTGTCGGGAAAGGTCGGGTAAATCCCCCTGATCCGGTATTTTATGCTTCTTCTTCATATCCATACGAATTTATATTATACGCACTTTCCGAAAAAAGTCAACAAAATTGTAGGAAAATTTTTTGTGATAATGCTGTTTCCGGGTATCATTTTCACCTTGTCCCCAGGGGAAAGGCCAATGAACATGGGCAGCGGGCGGCCAGTGGCCGCTGACATTTCGTTACGAACCCAGCCTGTTTTCGAAACACCTTTGGGCACCGCTCGGTATCATTCCTGCGGAGAATGTGTCCGGATTCAGCCTGCCGCGTACACATCCGCAAAATAGGCTTCATAGTCGAAGGTGGTGTAAAAATCCTGCACGCCCTGCCAGTAGACCGCGCAGTTCTCCTTTGTCAGTGCGTGATTCCCTGCCGCCATATCCCGCAGAAGCTTCGAGTTAATCTCAGCGGAGTAATGCGCCCAGTCGGAGTAATTGGACAGGTCGGTAACGACATCGTAATCATCAAAGAAGGAAAACAGGCGGATATTCTCGCATTGCAGCAGCGTTTCGCAGGCAGCTTCGCAATAGCGGATATACAATTCTATGGAATCCTCCTCATGCAGCCGCTCCCACCAGCAGATGCTGTAGGGCGGAATGAAGCAGTAGAATTCGATATCCGGGTTTTCCCGGGCCGTCTCCACAAAATTCTGCTCCATGCTCTCCCGGATGGTTTGCAGAACCGCTTCCTCGTCCCCCTCCCTGCCGGGCAGGTCGATGAAGTTCAGCCCCCGCTCCCGGACAACCTCCGGGCCGTGGGGCATGGTATCGTCCCAGAACTGGTAGGTATCAAAATCGATGGAGGGCAGGCCCCGGGCGGTACGCCGCAGGGTGTCCGCCGTGGCTTCCAGCAGAATTTCCTTGTTGAGCACATACTGCACATCGTTAAATGGATTGTCGTCATACAGGTATTCCGGCAGGGTGATGTCCGTGCGCATGGCGTCCTTGTCTTCGTACAGCATCCCGCCGCTTAAGTCCCGCACCACCAGACGGATATCGGGGTTATGGCGGATGGCCCGGCGCACCTGTTCATCCACCTCCTTGAACTTGGAGCCGTTCAACGGCACCTTTACAGCGTTCACGCCGAACAGCTCGTTCAGCTCGGAAGTGCGGAAATTTTCCGTCATGGAATTGCCGGTAATCACCGCGTCGTAGGTAAAATTGCGGATAATCCCGTCGTTCTGATAGCGTTCGTTCCCATCGGGATAGGACAGGCCCGCCACCGGGCCATGGTAATGAAAATAGGGGTCCACCACTGCCGTCAGGCCGCCCAATACAATGAGCAGAACCGCCGCTGTAATCAGGAAGCCAATGCCCCACTTTTTTTCTGATCGCATAGGCTCCCTCCTCAGAAGTTGAAATACAAAAAGGAACTGATGCCGGAGAAGGACAGGATGCACCAAACCAGCAGCACCGCCGTCAGGAGCATACTCACGCTGCCCAATTTCAGGTCTTCCGCCGCGTCGTAGGCGTTTTCCCGGCGGGTGGACAACCACAGCGCAGCCGCGTAGAACGCGGCCCCCACCAGTTTCGGCACCATGGACGGCACCGTCCTGTTCAGTCCATATCGGAACAGTGCGGTGATTTCCGGCAGCTTGAAAGCATCGGTCAGCCCGCCCATAGCAGGGCTGACCGCGAAAAGCCTGCCAAAGAAGGCAGCCGCGTCCGACAGCGTGTCCGCCCGGAAAATGACCCAGGTCAGATTCAGAATCAGGAAGGTGCCGCACCAGCGCAGAAACGCCGGTATTTTTTCCAACCGCTTCCCCAGCAGCCGCTCAATCACCATGCAGGCACCGTGAATCCCGCCCCAGAGCACGAAGGACCAGCTGGCCCCGTGCCACAGGCCGCTGCACAGGAACACGATCATGATATTGACGCAGGTTCGTGCCGTGCCCTTTCGACTGCCGCCAAGGGGGATGTACAGATACCGGGTAAAGAAGCGGGTCAGGGTTTTGTGCCAGCGCTTCCAGAATTCCGAAATGGACAGGGCGCGGTAGGGCTTGTCAAAGTTGGCGGGAAGTTCAAAATTCATCATTTTTCCCAGTCCCATTGCCATGTCGCAGTAGCCGCTGAAGTCGAAATAAATCTGGAAGGTGTAGGCCAGCATGACCAGAGCCGCGCTGACCGTGCCCAATCCGGCAATGTCCGCGAAGCCCCAGTCCGCCACCTTGCCGAAGCAGTCGGCAATCAGCACCTTCTTGGCAAGGCCCAGCGTAAACAGAAACAGGCCGGGAGAAAAATTCTCCCATTGAAACCGCTTTCGATTCTCGTCCAGAAACTGCGGGATTAGCTCGTCATGGGTCACGATGGGGCCGGCAATGAGCTGGGGAAAGTAGGCCACATAAGCGGCATATTGCAGGAAACCATAGTTCCCCGTCTGTCCCCGGTAGGCGTCGATCACATAGGACACCTGCTGGAAGGTGAAAAAGCTGATGCCCAGCGGCAGTACAATGTGCCGCAGCGGGATCTGGGATGCGAACAGGCTGTTCACATTGCTGATGAAAAAGTCGAAATATTTAAAGTAGAACAGAATCCCGAAATTCACCAGCAGCGCCGCCGTCAACTCCACCCTGCGGGCCGTCTTTCCCTCCGTCTTCCCCATAAGGCGGGTAATGCCGTAATTGAGGACAATGGAGGCAATAATAATCAGAAGATAGCTGGGATTGAAGTAGCCGTAAAACCACAGGGACATACCCAGCAAAAACCCGAGGGCGAGGGAATACCGCCGGAAATGGTTCAGCCCAAAGTACCCGGTCAGGCACAGGGGCAGAAACAGCAGGATGAAGACGTAGGAATTAAAGAGCATGGAGCAGTCCCCTTTTCGGTTTTCTGTCTGGAAATACGCGAAGGCCGCCGTCTGACGGCGGCGGCCTTATGGTTTAGTTCATTGCGTTCTCGAGCACTTCCTCGGGAATCCGGGCCTCGGGGGTCGCGCCGGGCTGATAATCCCGGTAGGCAATCAGGCCGGAACCGGCGGGAATCAGCTTGCCGATCAGCACGTTCTCCTTCAGGCCGATCAGATGGTCCACCTTGCCCTTGATGGCGGCGTCGGTGAGCACCTTGGTGGTCTCCTGGAAGGAGGCAGCGGACAGGAAGGAGTCGGTAGCCAGAGCAGCCTTGGTGATACCCAGCAGAATGGCGCTGGACTCGGCCTTGCGCAGCTCGGTCTCACCGGCATCGATCCGGGCCTGAATGGCAGCGTTGGCATCCTCGAATTCGAAGATATCGATGGTGCTGCCGGACAGCAGGTTGGTGTCGCCGGGGTCCTCCACCCGCACCTTGCGCATCATCTGACGGATGATGACCTCAATGTGCTTATCGTTGATTTCAACGCCCTGCTGACGGTACACCGCCTGAACGGACTGCACCAGATAATCCTGAACAGCCTCCACGCCGGAGATGCGCAGCACGTCCTGCGGGTACAGAGCGCCGTCGGTGATGGGCTGGCCCTTTTCCACGACCTTGCCGTGGGTAACCTTCAGGCCCACAGAGTAGGGCACCTGATAGACCTTGACCTCTCCGTCCTCTGCGGTAACAGTGATGTTACGCAGAGCGGTGCGGTGGGTGTCATCGATGCTGACGACGCCGGTGATCTCGGAGATCTGGGCCATCTTCTTGGGACGGCGGGCCTCAAACAGCTCCTCGACTCGGGGAAGACCCTGGGTGATATCGTCACCGGCAACGCCGCCGGAGTGGAAGGTACGCATGGTCAGCTGGGTACCGGGCTCACCGATGGACTGGGCGGCGATGATGCCGACGGCCTCGCCCAGATCCACTTCCTTGGAGGTAGCCAGGTTCATGCCGTAGCACTTGGCGCAGACGCCCACACGGGCCCGGCAGGCCAGAATGGTGCGGATATAAATTTTAGTAATGCCAGCCTTCTCGAACTTGGCGGCGTCCTCGGGCATCATCATCACGTTCTTGGAGTGGAGCACCTCGCCGGTGGCGGGATCCACCACGTCGTGAACGGGGTAACGGCCCCGGATGCGGTTGCCGAAGGTGTCGATGATGTCGCCGTTCTTATCATACACAGCGCCCACCCAGATACCATTCTCGGTGCCGCAGTCGTGCTGGCGGATGATGACGTCCTGAGAGACATCCACCATTCGGCGGGTCAGGTAACCGGAGTCCGCGGTACGCAGAGCGGTATCGGTCATGCCCTTCCGGGCGCCTCTGGAGGAAATGAAGTACTCCAGAACGGACAGGCCTTCACGGAAGTTCGCCTTAACGGGAATCTCGATGGTACGGCCGGCGGTATCGGCCATCAGGCCGCGCATACCGGCCAGCTGACGAATCTGGGCCATAGAACCACGGGCGCCGGAGTCCGCCATCATGTAGATGGGGTTGAACTCGTCCAGATTGCCCTGCAGGGCATCGGTGACGTCCTTGGTGGTCTTTTCCCACTGCTGAACCACCAGACGATAGCGCTCGTCATTGGTGATAAAGCCCTGACGGTAGTAGTTTTCAATTTCAACGACCTTGCCCTCGGCAGCCTTCACCAGCTCGTACTTGATCTCAGGCACCACCATGTCCGCGATGGACACGGAGATAGCGCCCTTGGTGGAGTACTTGTAGCCCAGAGCCTTGATGCGGTCCAGCATCTCGGTGGCGATGGTGAAGCCGTGGACGCGGATGCACTTGTCGATGATTTTGCCCAGCTGCTTCTTGCCAACCAGGAAGTCCACTTCCAGATCGAAGGCATGGGCAGGGTCGGAACGGTCCACAAAGCCCAGATCCTGCGGAATCGGCTCGTTGTAAATCAGGCGGCCCACGGTGGCGTCAATGATGCGGTAGCGCATCACGCCATCGATTTCCTTGCCGTAGCGCACCCGGATGGGGGCGTGCAGGCCAACCGCGCCGTCGGCGTAGGCCGCGATGGCCTCGTTGACGGAGGAATAGTTGTGGATGGGGCGGAACTTGGCAATGGCCTTGCCCTCGGCCTTGGCGGCCTTGTTGGCGGCGACAAACTCGTCCGCGTCCACAATTTCATTCACCGGCAGGTTGGTGTCACCGGCGCTGGTGACGAACACGGTCTCCGCGCCCTTCTCGGCCTTGCCCAGACGGGTGTAGGTCAGGTAGTAAGCGCCCAGAATCATATCCTGGGTCGGCACGGTGACGGGCTTGCCGTCCTGAGGCCGGAGCAGGTTGTTGGCGGACAGCATCAGCATTCTCGCCTCGGCCTGAGCCTCGGGAGACAGGGGCACGTGAATGGCCATCTGGTCGCCGTCGAAGTCGGCGTTGAAGGCGGTGCAGCACAGGGGGTGCAGCTTCAGGGCGCGGCCCTCCACCAGCACCGGCTCGAAGGCCTGAATGCCCAGACGGTGCAGGGTAGGCGCACGGTTCAGCATAACGGGGCGGTCCTTGATGATATCGTCCAGAGCGTCCCAGACCTCGGTCTTGCCCTTGTCGATCATCTTCTTGGCGGACTTGATGTTGTTGGCAAGGCCGTCGGACACCAGCTTCTTCATAACGAAGGGCCGGAACAGCTCGATGGCCATTTCCTTGGGCACGCCGCACTGATACAGCTTCAGCTCAGGGCCGACGACGATAACGGAACGGCCCGAGTAGTCAACACGCTTGCCCAGCAGATTCTGACGGAACCGGCCCTGCTTGCCCTTGAGCATATCGGAAAGGGACTTCAGCGCCCGGTTGTTGGCGCCGGTGACGGCGCGGCCCCGGCGGCCGTTGTCGATGAGGGCGTCCACAGCCTCCTGCAGCATCCGCTTCTCGTTGCGGATGATGATGTCGGGGGCGTGGAGCTGCACCAGCCGCTTCAGACGGTTGTTCCGGTTGATGACCCGGCGGTACAGGTCGTTCAGGTCAGAGGTGGCGAACCGTCCGCCGTCCAGCTGAATCATGGGACGGATGTCCGGCGGAATCACGGGCAGCACGTCCATAATCATCCAGCTGGGCTTGTTGCCGGACTCCCGGAAGGCCTCCACACACTCCAGCCGCTTGACAATCCGCAGCTTCTTCTGGGAGGAAGCGGTTTTCAGCTCCTCCCGCAGCTGGTTAGACAGCTGGTCCAGATCGATCTGCTCCAGCAGCTCCTTGATGGCCTCCGCGCCCATACCGGCCTTGAAGTCGTCCTCGTACTTCTCCCGCATATCCCGGTACTCCTTTTCGGTGAGCACCTGATTCCGGGCCAGAGGCGCGTCACCGGGATCGGTGACGATATAGGCCGCGAAGTACAGCACCTTCTCCAGAACCTTGGGGCTGATGTCCAGCACCAGACCCATCCGGGAGGGGATGCCCTTGAAATACCAGATGTGGCTGCAGGGAGCGGCCAGCTCGATGTGGCCCATGCGCTCCCGGCGCACCTTGGACTTGGTGACCTCGACGCCGCAGCGGTCGCAGATCTTGCCCTTATACTTGATCTTTTTATACTTGCCGCAGTGGCACTCCCAGTCCTTGGTGGGTCCGAAAATCCGCTCGCAGTACAGACCATCCCGCTCCGGCTTCAGGGTGCGGTAGTTGATGGTCTCGGGCTTCTTGACCTCGCCATAGGACCACTGCCGGATCATCTCCGGGGACGCAATGCCAATTTTAATGGCATCAAAGGTGGCATCTGCCATGTGTAGCCTCCTTATTCTTCGTTGTCGGCATCCATGTCGCCGAACACATCCATAATATCCTCAGGGCTGTCTTCGTCAATGACAAAGCCAGCATCCAGCACCTCATCGGTGGAGCCCACCACAACGTCGTTTCCGGCGTCGTTGGCGTAGACGACCTCATCGTCATCATCGTCGTCCTTCAACTCGATCTCGTTGCCGTTTTCATCCAGCACGCGGATATCCAGGCACAGGGCCTGCAGCTCCTTGACCAGAACCTTGAAGGATTCGGGCACGCCGGGCTTGGGGATGTTGGCGCCCTTGACGATGGCCTCGTAGGTCTTGACACGTCCGGTCACATCATCGGACTTGACGGTGAGGATCTCCTGCAGGGTATAGGCCGCGCCGTAAGCTTCCAGCGCCCAGACTTCCATTTCGCCGAAACGCTGACCGCCGAACTGGGCCTTGCCGCCCAGAGGCTGCTGAGTAACCAGCGCGTAGGGTCCGGTGGAACGGGCGTGAATCTTATCGTCAACCAGATGGTGCAGCTTCAGGTAGTAGGGATAGCCCACGGTGACCAGGTTATCGAAGGGCTCGCCGGTACGGCCGTCGTACAGGATGGTCTTGCCGTCCTCCCGCAGGCCTGCCAGCTTCAGGGTCTCCCGGATGTCCTTCTCGTTGGCGCCGTCGAACACGGGGGTGGCGACCTTCCAGCCCAGCGCCTTGGCGGCGTAGCCCAGATGGACCTCCAGCACCTGACCGATGTTCATACGGGAAGGCACGCCCAGGGGGTTCAGCACGATGTCCAGCGGGGTGCCGTCGGGCAGGAAGGGCATATCCTCCTCCGGCAGAACACGGGACACGACGCCCTTGTTGCCGTGACGGCCGGCCATCTTGTCGCCCACGCCGATTTTCCGCTTCTGGGCCAGGTACACCCGGACGGACTTGGTAACGCCGGGAGCCAGCTCGTCGGAATTCTCCTTGGTGAAGACCTTCACGTCCACCACGATGCCGCTGGTACCGTGGGGCACCTTCAGGGAGGTATCCCGGACTTCTCTTGCCTTCTCGCCGAAGATGGCCCGCAGCAGGCGCTCCTCGGGGGTCAGCTCGGTCTCGCCCTTGGGGGTGACCTTACCAACCAGATAGTCGCCGGCATGAACCTCCGCGCCCACGCGGATAATGCCGTCTTCGTCCAGATCCTTCAGGGTGTCCTCGCCCACGTTGGGGATGTCCCGGGTGATTTCCTCGGGGCCAAGCTTGGTGTCCCGGGCCTCGGTCTCGTACTCCTCGATGTGGATGGAGGTGAACACGTCCTCCCGAACCAGACGCTCGTTCAGCAAAATAGCGTCCTCGTAGTTGTAGCCTTCCCAGGTCACGAAGCCGATGAGCACGTTCTTGCCCAGGGCCACCTCGCCGCCGGAGCAGGCAGGGCCGTCGGCAATGATCTGCTCGGTATCCACCCGCTCGCCGACCACCACGATGGGCCGCTGGTTGATGCAGGTGCCGGCGTTAGACCGGGCGAACTTAATCAGGGCGTGGACACAGGTTTCGCCGCTGTCATACCTCACGGTAATGGAGGAAGCGGACACGGCTGTGACAACACCGGGGCCCTTGGCCTTGATGCAGACCTCGGAATCCACAGCCGCCTTGTGCTCAATGCCGGTGGCAACGATGGGCGGCTCGGTGGTCATCAGAGGAACGGCCTGACGCTGCATGTTGGCGCCCATCAGGGCACGGTTGGCGTCGTCGTTCTGCAGGAAGGGAATGAAGGAGGTGGCGATGGAGATCATCATTCTGGGAGACACGTCGATATAATCGATCATGCTCCGGTCCACCTCAATGATTTCGTTGCGGTGACGGCAGGTGATACGGGCGTTTGCCAGACAGCCGTTTTCGTCCAGCGGCTCGTTGGCCTGACCGATGTAGTAATCATCCTCCACATCGGCGGTCATATACTCCACATCCTTGGTAACAAAGCCGGTAGCCTTGTCCACCTTCCGGTAGGGAGCCTCCACAAAGCCGTACTCGTTGATCTTGGCGAAGGTCGCCAGATAGTTAATCAGGCCGATGTTGGGACCTTCGGGGGTCTCGATGGGGCACATACGGCCGTAGTGGGTGTAGTGAATATCACGCACATCGAAGGAAGCCCGGTCACGGCTCAAACCGCCGGGGCCCAGAGCGGACAGACGGCGCTTGTGGGTCAGCTCAGACAAGGGGTTATTCTGATCCATGAACTGAGACAGAGGAGAAGAACCGAAGAATTCCTTGATGACGGCGGTGACAGGCCGGATGTTAATCAGGCTCTGAGGGGTAACGGTATCCAGATCCTGCACGGTCATGCGCTCACGAATGACACGATCCAGTCGGCTGAAACCGATGCGGAACTGGTTCTGCAGCAGCTCGCCCACGCAGCGCAGACGGCGGTTGCCCAGATGGTCGATATCATCCGGGGTGCCGATGCCCACAGCCACGCAGTTCAGGTAGTTGATGGAGGCCATGATGTCGTCCACAATGATGTGGTTGGGAATCAGGTCGGTAAAGCGCTCGGCAATGGCGTCCTTCCAGCCGTCAGCGGGGACGGATTCCAGCATTTCCTTCAGTACGGGGAAGTAGACCTTCTCGGTAATACCGTACTGCTTGGGATCGAAGTCCACGAAGCCGGACATATCCACCATGTTGTTGGAGAACACCTTGACGTTGCTGTCGCCCACCTTGACAACAGCCTCGTTGACACCGCGCTTGCTCAGCTCATGGGCCTGAGCGCGGGAGATGAACTCGCCGGGCATGACCAGAATTTCGCCGGTCATGGGGTCGGCAATGGGCTCCGCCGCTTCCTGACCGGACAGGCGGCTCCAGATGTCCATCTTCTTGTTGAACTTGTAACGGCCCACCTTGCTCACGTCGTAACGATGGGCGTCGAACAGCAGACCCTCCAGATGGGCGGTAGCGGTCTCCACCGTGGGAGGCTCACCGGGCCGGAGACGGCGGTAGATTTCAAGCAAAGACTCTTCCTTCGTCTTGCAGGGGTCCTTGTCAAGGGTCGCCAGAATCCGTGCATCCTCGCCGAACATGGCCTTGATCTGCTCGTCCGTCTCCACGCCCAGCGCCCGAATCAGGCAGGTAATGGGCAGCTTGCGGTTCTTGTCGATACGAACCCAGAACACGTCGGAGTTGTCGGTCTCGTACTCCAGCCAGGCGCCGCGGTAGGGAATCACCGTCGCGGTATAGGTGTGCTGGTCGGCCTTGTCCACCTCGTGACCATAGTACATACCGGGGCTGCGGACGATCTGGGTGATAATGACGCGCTCCGCACCGTTGATGACGAAGGTGCCGCCATTGGTCATGACAGGGAAATCGCCCATGAAGATTTCCTGCTCCTTGATTTCGCCGGTCTCCGTGTTGCGCAGGCGAACCCGCACCTTGATGGGCTTGGCGTAGGTGGCGTCCCGCTCCTTGCACTCCTCAATGGTGTACTTGGCCTTGTCCTCCATGGTGTAGTCCAGGAAGGACAGCTCCAGCTTGCCGGAGAAGTCGGTAATGGTGCCTACATCCCGGAAGACCTCCCGCAAACCGGTATCCAGGAACCACTGATAGGAGTCCTTCTGGATTTTCAGCATATTGGGGATTTCCAGGATCTCTTCATACTTCGCGTAAGATTTACGCATGGTCTTGCCGAACATTACGTCCTTGACCATTGCCATATGGATCATCACAGCCTTTCTTTCGAGTTGTGTGTTGCTTATGATACGCTTGGCGCGGTTGTCGAATTTGATGAATTTACTGCTTGACAGCCGCCCATTCCTGTGCTAAAATGACCACGTTAAGAGGAAAAATCCGCAAATAGGCATAGTATCACAGTATGGACAATCATTATATCATTCGGCGCAATTTTTGTCAATGAATAATTTCCACAATTCCGGGGCTTATGCCTCGTTTTTTTACGCCAATTTTCACCATAAATCACGCCGCCCGTTGGAATCCCACCGGGCGGCGTTTTTCACCTTTGACACAATCAGCGAGGGGGCGAAGCCCCGTCTGTGTTTCTATATCTGTATCTATTTCTTTTTCTTATTCTGTTTCTTCTTCTGTATCTGTTCGGAGGGGTATAGGGGTCGATAGCCCCCCTATCCCCCTCCGAAACGCTCCTTACTGTGCGGGAGTCGAAATGACCGGCTTGGGCTCACCCAGTTCCTCCACCTTGGAGTCCTTAATCAGGCCCTTCGGGCAGACGGAAGCGCACTGACCGCAGTTGTCGCACTTGGTATAGTCGATCTGGGCCAGATTGTTGGTGATGGTGATGGCGCCCTTGGGGCAGGTCTTCATGCACTTGCCGCAGCCGATGCAGCCGATGGTGCAGGCACGGTTGGTGACGGCGCCCTTTGCCAGAGAGTTGCAGGCAATGACCACATTCCGGTCAGGCTCCACAGCGGTGATGACCTTTCTGGGGCACACCTGGGCGCAGGCCATACAACCGACACACAGGTCTTCATCCACCACAGCCACGCCGTTTTTCACGGAGATGGCGCCGTACTTACAAACTCTGGTGCAGGAGCCGTAGCCCAGACAGCCGAACTTGCAGGACAGGGGGCCGCTGCCGCCGACCTTGGAGGCCGCCAGACAGTCGTGGAAGCCCTCATAGTTGGCCTTCATCTTCGCGCCCTTGGTAAGGTTGCCCTCAGCGTCAAAGGTCCGGGCGCCTGAGCAGCGCACCATGGCGACCTTCCGTGTCACCGCCTCGGCCTGAACGCCCATGATGGCAGCCATGGCCTGAGCGCACTCGTTGCCGCCGGAGGCGCATTTGCCCACCGGGGCCT
>OBLI01003391.1_pt1 | contig 12288 bp, 12 predicted proteins | sample 1519701 | NCBI WGS metagenome assembly OBLI01 (sample SAMEA3663005, study PRJEB22513) | pig gut metagenome | biome: pig gut; feature: pig-associated habitat; material: faeces | place: France | collected 2012 | reverse complement strand
GCCTAAAGCGAGCAGGTGTCGCAAGACACCTATAGGAAGCACGCGACTTCAGTCGCGAGAGGCTTCACAAAATCAGACAGTATATGAACTAAAACGGAAAATTAAATGGATCGTTAAGGTGGTGAAGTAAGATTATGCAGATTGATATGCAAAAGTTGGAAGTTGCCATGAAATATATTGAACGTATTGCTGATGGCAAGAATCCTGTTAATAATAAACCTACGGAAGAGGATTCTGTATTAAACAATCCGAATGTGATCCGGTGCATGTATTTTGTAAAAGAGGTGCTTACTGCAGTTAAGGAAAATGATGGTATGATTGGCAGACGGGCATCGAAACCGTCAAAGTCCCCATTTCCGTTTGAATGCCTTTCCGGGTTTGAATATGTAGATGATACTTCGATTGCTCATTTTATGAACAGGCTAAAAGGATTGGCACTTGATCCAAATGTACGGGGAATCGGTACAAAGCCAGTGACAGACTGGCTGAAACGGAAAGGATATTTGATCGATGTTCAGGACAAATACACAGGAAAACTCCATCCGGAAGCAACCGAATTGGGAATAGATTTCGGACTTTACATGCAGGAACGAACATCGACATATGGACAATCTTATCAAATTGTCATGTATTCTCAGAAAGCGCAGGAATTCATCGCAGCGCATTTGGAACAGATTGTGAATAACAATATATAGGCATAGCAAAATCACGATAAAGGCAGGTGAGACAGAATGATTAAGATACGATGCGTTGTGGAACGCATTACCTATCAAAGCCCTGAAACAGGGTATTCTGTCTTGAAGTGCGCCGTTAAGAATTACAATGATCTGGTGACGGTTGTTGGTAATCTGGTGGATGCCAATGTCGGATCTGTTCTTCTGATTGATGGCAGCTGGAAGGTGGATGCGAAGTATGGCAGACAGTTCCTGGCGGTGAGTTGGGAAGAAACCATGCCTGCCACTGTTTTTGGCATTGAAAAATATCTTGGTTCCGGGCTGATCAAGGGTGTGGGACAGAAGTTTGCTAAGAAAATCGTGCAGCAGTTTGGTACAGATACACTGGAGATCATTGAAACAGATGTGCAGCGTCTTCTGGAAGTTCCCGGCATCGGAAAGAAGCGTGTCGATAAGATTGCAGAGAGCTGGGAGCGGCAGAAAGAAATCAAGAATGTCATGCTTTTCCTTCAGGATCATGGCGTGAGCACTGCATTTGCAGCTAAGATTTATCGTCAGTATGGAAATGAGAGTATTCCGAAGGTAAAAGAGAATCCATTCCGTCTGGCGGATGATATCTGGGGAATTGGTTTTAAGACGGCTGACAGCATTGCCATGAAGCTTGGTATTGGCAAGGAGGCATTTATCCGTCTGCGCAGCGGTATCATGTATACCTTAAGTGAGCTGGCAGATGAAGGCCATGTTTATGCAGAACGTGATCAGCTGATCAAGAAAGCATCAGAGCTTCTGGAGGCAGAGGATACCAGCATCATTATGACCATGGATCAGATGCTGAAGGATGAAGAACTGATCCGTGAGAAGATTATGGTTCCCCAGTTTGCACCGGATGAAGTTATTCCGGAGGATGCTGCAAAGGAAATTGAAAAAGAATGTATTTACTTGCCGCCGTTTTATTTTGCGGAGGTAGGTGTTGCAAATAAATTGAAGAAGCTTGCCGAAGAACCGGCAGCAGACAGACTTTGGGTTTCTCTCATGAAAGCCAGACAGGATACCGGTAATCCGGAGCTGTCTGTTGATGTGAAGAAGATTCAGAACATTGTAAATATGGAATATGATGGGGTGCAGGCAGAGGCCGTCCGCCGGGCTGCCACTGCGAAAGTCCTGGTACTGACCGGTGGTCCCGGTACAGGAAAGACTACCACGACACAGGGTATCATCGCAGCCTATCGCACCTTTGGATTGAATATTCTGCTGGCAGCCCCTACAGGACGAGCTGCCAAGAGAATGACGGAAACTACCGGACTGGAAGCAAAAACCATCCATCGTCTTTTGGAGTTCAAGCCGCCGGAAGGCTATCAGAAAAATGAAGAAACACCTTTGGAAGGTGATGTCTTAATCGTGGATGAGTGTTCTATGATTGATATTGTTCTGATGAATGCGCTGATGAAAGCCATCCCGCCTCACATGCGTTTGATCTTGGTGGGAGATATTGATCAGCTTCCATCGGTAGGTGCAGGAAATGTGCTCCGTGATGTGATCGACAGTGAAGTATTTCCGGTGGTTCGTCTGACCAGGATTTTCCGTCAGGCCCAGACCAGCCGAATTATCATGAATGCACATAAGATCAATGCCGGTCAAATGCCGGATACATCCAATGGAAAGAATACGGACTTTTTCTTTATGACACAGGAGAACCCGGAGGAAGCGGTGAAGCTGATTGTGGAACTGGTACATAGGAAGCTTCCGGGATATTATCGGACACCAGCCAGTCAGATTCAGGTGCTGACACCGATGCAAAGAGGTGTGGTTGGTGCAACCAATCTGAATATGGCATTGCAGGAAGCTTTGAATCCGCAAGGAGAGGGACTTCGCAGAAGCGGATTTGTCTATCGACCAAACGATAAGGTCATGCAGATCAAGAACAACTACGATAAGGAAGTCTTCAACGGAGATATCGGTATCATCGAATCTGTGGACATGCAAGACCGTACACTCCTGGTGAATTTTGATGGCCGCAGCATAAAGTACGATGCCACGGAGCTGGATGAACTGGTGCATGCCTATGCAACTACCATCCATAAGGCTCAGGGCTCTGAGTATCCGATCGTTGTCATGCCGATGCTGATGAACCATTACGTGATGCTTCAGAGAAATCTGATCTATACCGGAATCACCAGAGCCAAGAAAATCCTGGTTATGGTTGGAACGAAGAAAGCACTTTCTTATGCAGTAAGAAATGTGACGGTTACCAAGAGAAATACGCTTTTGAAAGAGCGATTGGCTGGCCAAATCCAGGCTACTGGCGTGCAGATGGTGGCAGAAGAGAGAACTCCTTATGGAGTGAATAAAGAGAAATAAAGTGGCAGATCAGGGGGATCAGGACATGGCGATTACAATCAACATTTACTATACAGGCACCGATGGTAGTGCTAGAAAATTTGCAGAAGAGATGGTTTCCACCGGTGTTGTGAAAACAATCCGTGAAGAGGCCGGCAACCTGAAATATGATTATTTCTTCCCAATGGATGATGCAGAGACAGTTCTGCTGATCGACAGCTGGGAGAATCAGGAGGCAATTGATTTACATCATGCTTCTCCAATGATGGGAAAGATCATGAAATTACGTAAAAAATACGATCTTCATATGCGAGTGGAACGATATATCACCGATGATGGAGGCATTCCGCAAGCGGACAAGGAGTTTATCCGGAAATGAAACAGTCAGAATTTGTTTCTCTTGTAAAAGATACATTTGAAAAGAATGGATATACCAAGGTAAGAGAGATAGGGAGGCGACTTTAGTGCCATTAAAGATTGTACGTAATGACATCACAAAAATGAATACAGAAGCTATTGTTAACACAGCGAATGACCATGCTACTGTCGGCACTGGTTGTGATATTGCTGTGTATAAAGCGGCAGGTTATGATGAGCTCTTGAACTATCGTAAAGAGCATATTGGTTTTGTAGAAGAAGGTGAAGCTTTTATTACCCCTGGATTCAAATTACAGGCAAAGTTTATTATTCATGCAGTAAGTCCGCTTTATATGGGTGGTAATCAGGGAGAAGAGGAAAAACTTCGCTCCTGTTATAGAAAGAGCTTACAGCTGGCTAAGGAAAGTGAGATTAAGTCCATATCATTTCCTTTAATTTCTACCGGTGGATTTGGGTATCCAAAGGAAGAGGGAATGAGGATTGCTGTAGATGAGATCAATTCCTTTCTGCTCGGAAACGATATGGAGATATTTCTGGTCGTTTTTGATAAGAGGGCAACTCAGCTTGGAGAAAAGATTTATCCAGATCTGGAAAACTATATAGATCACAATTATGTGAAAGAAGCCAGAGACGAGGAATATGGCGATGCATATTTTGCTTCCGTAAGGCAATCAAGACCTTCTTCTCCTGGCTCCCCTTTAAAGAAGGAATCTAAAAAGAGATCTGTTTCTGATAAAGAATTAAGAATGTATGATCTTTGTGAATGTAATGAAGCTCCGTTCTTTGATTTTGAAGAACAACATGAACATAAACTCGCAGAGAGAATGAAACATATGTCCGATACATACTCCGAGTACCTGATGTATCTGATTAAAGAAAGAGGAATGGAGAATGCAGAAGTTTGGAAAAGAGCAATCGTTGATAGGAAGATTTTTTCCAAAATAAAGAATAATGTAAATTATCATCCAAATAAACTGACAGCATTATGCCTGTGTGTGGGAGCAAAGCTTAATCTGGATGAGTCAAAGGATCTGCTGGCAAGAGCAGGATACGCTTTATCCCCTTGTGATAAAACAGATATCATTTTTTCTTATTTTATAGAAAATGAGATATATGACATGATTGAGTTGGATATCCAGTTGGAAGAGCATGGATTGCCATGCATTATTTCATGAGATTTCAGGGTCGTTTCTGAAGCGACCGGTTTTAAAATCATTTTTCGTATAATGAGTCCATCAAGAGAAGTCGCCAAATGGTGATTACATTTAAGGAGGACGAATATTATGCGTAAAGGATTAACAGAAGTAATTTTTATTTTAGACAGAAGCGGTTCTATGAGAGGTCTGGAAGCTGATACGATTGGCGGGTTCAACTCAATGATTGAAAAGCAACGTAAAGAAGACGGAGAAGCATATATTTCAACTGTGCTTTTCGATGACCGGACTGAGGTGCTATATGACAGAGTGCCGATATGTAAGGTAGATCCAATGAATAAAAATCAGTATTATGTGAGAGGGTGCACTGCCCTTTTGGATGCACTTGGAGGAGCGATTCATCATATTGCAAATGTATATAAGTACACCAGAGAAGAAGACAGACCGGAGAAAACTTTATTTATCATCACGACAGATGGTATGGAAAATGCCAGTCATATCTATACCTATGATAAGGTTAGAAAAATGGTGGAGAAAGAAAAAGAGAAATATGGATGGGAATTTTTATTTCTGGGAGCCAATATTGATGCAATCGAGGTCGCTGGTAGATTTGGAATCGAGGCCGACAGAGCAATTAATTATGAGTGTGACAGCGAAGGTACTGCATTGAATTACCAGGTGCTTTCCGAAACGGTTTCTGCAGTTCGCAGATCTAAGAGTAAAGTGGAAATGGATGAAGCAATGGTTGCTTGTTGTGCACCGATCAGAGAAGATTATAAGAGACGCCATAAGAACAGAACACGGGTGTAGTCTGTGAAAAAGAATATTTGAAGAGCTGGTAAAATGGTATTATGCTATTCCGATTGTAGCAATATGGATTTAGATATTCCACATATTTAAGCATAAAAACATTGACATCATCTATGTATGAGCTATAATAACATATAGACAAATATCTATGCGAGGTGATTGATATGAAATCTATGGACGTAGCTCTTATCTGTAAAGCGCTTGGGGATTCTAATAGGCTTGAGATAGTCAGGATGCTTTCAGATGGGGAAAAGTGTGGATGTAAACTTCTGGAAAGATTTGAGATTACACAACCTACATTGTCTCATCATATGAAAATTCTCGTTGAATGTGGTCTTGTAAATGTTCGAAAAGAAGGAAAATGGCATCATTATTCTTTGAACTGTGAGACATTAAATGGATTCAAAACATTTATCGATTCATTGTCATGTGTTCCGGTTTCTGATTGCAAAGAAAAGGCGCCCAGCTTGGAACTGTATTGACATTTATGATGGGAGTAACAACTTTATCATTGCCTTCGATGATCATGCTTAAGAAAGCAATCAAGACAAAGTTACTTGGCATCTTCATGGTAATCTGTGCAGTGAGAATATAGCCAATGTTTTTCCAAATCTTCTCGGCCTGGTAAACAAAATGACAGCTACATGATCGTCTATCAAATCCCGAATCAGAAGTGTTTTATCAACATAGTACTGGTTGGGCGGACAGACAAAAATCGGTCACGATATAGCAGCTTCTGCTGCATCATGACCGATTTTTATTTGTCTTATTTTGTTACATCAAAGCGCAACGTACGAATCTCATAAGGTTTCATCGTAAATGAAACAGTTCCTTCACTGACTTTCAGTTCTTCCAACACCTGATCTTCCAGAGGATTAACGACACAGGCATGAAGAATCTCTGCATTTAATTTCATAGTTACCTGACTGCGTCGATTAAAACATTCGTAGCATCTTACAATCAATGCTTCACTATCTTCTGCTTTTTTCACCGTCTCAATTACAACATTCGGCACATCAACAGAAACCAGTGATTTTTGTGAAATAAAACTACCTTCCATTTTTTTCTGTTTTACTGCCGCACTGCAAGGATTGTTGAACATATATGCTTTTGCCACAGTCTCTCCTTTACGGAAATCACCACTGTGAGGGCAAAATGAATAAGAGAATGTATGATGTCCTCTGTCTGCCTGTGGATTCGGATAAGTGGAACTTTTCAACATAGTCAGACCAATGACACTGTCATGCACACTATAACCATATTTGCAATCATTCAAAACACTAATTCCGTAATCGTCTTCTGACACATCTATCCATTTGTGTGCGCAGACCTCAAATTTTGCAAAATCCCAGGATGTATTATAGTGGGTAGGACGTTTTACATTACCATACTGAATATCAAATACTGCTTCATTTGTATGAATATCAACCGGAAAATAATCTCTCAGAAGAATATGATCCTCGTGCCAGTCAATCTCATTTTTGATATCGAACCGATACTGATCCGGATAAAAATACAGATACTGCACAATTTTTGAGGCTCCGTAAGGATGTGTCACACGGATGCATCCACGTACCGGACCATTTTCAGTCACGCAAATTTCCGAGGTCTGTTCAACCTCCCACGCTTTTTCTGTATAATAATTATTGATATCCCATGCATCGTAATTATGCGGTCTGTCCTCATATGTCATAAGCACATTACCAGCTTTTCCTTCCTGCAAAAGCTCACGATTTGCATTTTTATCAAAGATACTGGTAAACTGTCCCTTTTCATTTATCTCAATATGGAAAAACGAAGTTTCTACCTGCTGCTCTGTTACTGTAAATGGAACGCATTCCTCTATTGCCTCTGTCACCGGTTTCAGAACACGATATCCATGACCAGGTACCTGATCCACCATAACAATACTTCCCCCTTCTGTCTGCTGAACAGGGAATCGTTTTCCATCTGCTTCCAGAACTGTAATATTCAATTCCTGTGTTCCAAGATGAACTACTGACGCACACGATGTACTGTTTGGATTGAATACAACCACATCACCCTTATCACCGATAATCGATGCTGTAATCTCTTTTTTCATCTGTTCCGTAAGTTCTTTTGCTCTTCCAAGAATCTTTTCATATTCTTTCCAGGATTCATCATAAACCTCTTTGATAGAAGAACCCGGAATAATATCATGAAACTGATTTCTAAGAATCGTTTCCCAACCGTCTCTCAAATCCTTTTCCGGATAGGCAGAACCGGCCACCATACCGGCAAGAACTGAATAAAACTCCAGATTTTCATAAGCAAATTCCGATTTTCGGTTATATTTTTTATTTTTTGCCATGGTTGTATAAGTACCTCTGTGATACTCCAGATACAGTTCTCCATTCCACTCCGGCAAATAACGGCTGTCTTTGACCTGTTTTTCCAACTCATGGAAAAATTCTGTCGGAACACACTGCCGGGTCTTCGGAACACCAGGAAGACCTTTTGCCAGCCTGCGCTGATTTTCCAGCATTTCTGCAGTAGGACCGCCGCCGCCATCTCCATAACCATAACTCATCAAAATATCGGGATTTAAGTCCTTCTGACTATAACGCTGCCATCCGCCTAAAACCTGAGAGGGATTGATCACACCATTATACGTAGTGAAATGTTCCGTCTCCGTTCCGCCCTCAACAGCTGGTGCGTTATAATCTCTACAAGGAACAAAGTGTGTCAATACTTTTGTTCCATCAATTCCTTCCCACAGAAAAGTATCATACGGCATTTTATTGAATTCATTCCAACTGATTTTTGTTGTCATAAAGTACCGGATTCCACATTGTTGCATAATCTGAGGCAATGCTGCAGAATAGCCAAATACATCGGGCAGCCACAAAATTTCACATTTCTTATCAAATTCTTTCTGAAAGAAACGACAGCCGTACAGGAACTGACGAACAAGGGATTCCCCGGATGTCAGATTACAGTCTGCTTCTACCCACATACCACCTTCCGGCTCCCATCTGCCTTCTTTTACTCTTCCCTTTATCTGCTCGTAAATTTGCGGTGCATTTTGTTTTACATATAAATATTCCTGCGGCTGAGAATGCATAAATTTATATTCCGGATATCGACGCATCAACTCAAGAACCGTTGAAAAGCTTCTCACTGTTTTATCTTCTGTCGTTTTTAATGTCCACAACCATGCAAGATCAATATGCGTATGACCCACTGTATAAACTGTATGTCTGGAATCTCCACAATATTTCTCATAATAATTTTTCTGCAGATACGCTTCTGCCTGTTCTACTGACTGATAAAACTGTTCTGAATACGGTGCTCGCAGATCAATCCGGTTCAAAGACTCATTCAGTGCCCGAATTGTCTCAATATATACATCCGAATCCTCTTTCTGAAGACGCGCGGTCTCATAAGGAACCTTAACATCCCAATAATACTGATAAACCGGTTCTGCCGTCACTTTCACTTCTGAATCCAGCTGAAGAGAGAAATTATTATCACCAGTAAAAGCTGAAAGGAGAATACAAAACGTTTCTCCGGCTACAGCAGAATCTGTCAGAACGGTTTCTCTGTGATTCACATCAAACCCCTGCTTCACAACTCCGTTTACATACACCAGAAACTGTGGATTGATGGCATCCCATGCACCTTCTCTTCCGGTTCGAAGTTCATAAACAAGCTGTCTTCCGGTCAGATCCTTTGGTACTGTAAATTCCGTATAAAAATAATAATACTCTCTGTGTCCGCCCCAAATCTGACGGTCCGTTAAGATTTGCCAGTCAGAAATATCCAACTTCTTCAGATCCGGTTCACGCCCATCCGTTTTCTTCATCCGATATTCATGGACCGGTATTTTCTTCTCATAAATCAACTCTCCAATTGTTTCAATGAGTTTTCCTATACGTTCTTTTATTAATATCATAGCTTCATCTCCTTTCTCAAGACTCCTGCAAAACAGGCATATTTGCTCTCTGAATCCTTGTGCATCCTCACGGATCATATATCCTATTTAATATATTTTCTGCCAATTAGAGTATAACATTTGGTATATTCTTATGTCAATTACTCAATTATATAAAACATATCTTTTTATTTGATATATCATTTTAATATCTTGGTTCATAACTGTTTATGCAAAAAGCCGTCAGACAGAACAAGTATTTCTATCTGACGGCTCTTTATATTAATCATCTGAAACTTTCCTCACGTGTTACAATTTCATAGGGAACTACAATATTTTTTTCCACATTTTCTCCATGTATGCGGGCAAGAAGCCGAATCACTGCTTCCTCTCCCATAGAAAGCTCATCCTGAATCACCCGTGCATAATAGGGTTTAGGGTAATAATTTCCTTCCGGTCCATCAAAAAATACAACTTCCACATCATCTTTTTTTCCAAGACTTCGAGCTGCTTCCATCGTCAGGATTCCCGATATACATTGCACTGCCAGATAAGCAGTTATTTCCGGATGACTGCTCATAAATTCACAAATTGCCTTTTCCCCTTCCTTCCACTGTATATCAGACATGATGTTAACCTGAGAATAATTACGGATTCCCATCACATTCAATTCAGGATTATACAAAATTTTCTTTTCCTGTAAGGCATCCTGAACTCCATGAATTCGATTTTGAATCGTTGATGTGTTTTCATCCGCATATGACACAATTGATACATATTGATGTCCTCTGTCAAGAACTTTTCGCGTAAGTTCCTTTGCAGCCTTATAATTATCAGAAGCTACACAAGGAATATTTACATTAGCCATATCACGATCAATCAGAATAATCGGAAAATCATCCAAGGTAAGCCTGAGAATTCGCTCATCATAAATATCATTATGAACACACATAACAATCAGACCATCTACACCATGATCAATAAAATCATTGATATATTTTCTTTCCAGCTCCATATTCGAATCCGTACATCTGAAATACATATAAATATTTCTCTGACTGCATGCTGCCTCAATTCCTTTCAGAATTCTGCATCCAAAAGCATAATCAAACGTATCAAAAAGTACACCTATAGTAAGTGGCTGGGATTCTTCCGATATTCTGTCGGGACATACAGAATTCCCTCCATCTGTTTCCTCATCTACTGCTTTTTTTGCCTGTATATCCGTTTCTCTGTCTTCAAAAGAACTTCTCCTGTCTGCCACAAAGGAACCTGATCCCTGTTTTCGTACAATCAACCCGTCATGTTCCAGTAAAGTCATTGCATTCTTGCTGGTAATTCTACTGACCTGATATTGTTCAGACAGTTCCTTCTCCGTCATAAGCTTACAACCGGGCTTTAGTAATCCACTTCTAATTTTTTCAGACAGTTCTTCGTAAATAATCCGATATTTTGGTTTATTTCCCATCCTCATACCTCAATCCAAATTAATCTCACAGCAACCGATATTCTTAAATGTTTTAATTATAAACATATTATATATACCGGATCATTATATCATCTGATTTAGTATATATCAATTGTAATTTTTACATCTGCTTTTTCCACTTCCTCCAAAACTTTTGTGGAAATTCCTGCCATTTTTACTCCGGTATCATAAACTACCATTACACTTTTTGCATTGTATTCTCTTAACATTTTAGGGATTTCTTTTGCTGCATCTTTTCCGAATACAACATTGCTGCTCACAAAAAATTCACTTGCCATTTTAGAATTCCTCTCTTTCTTAAACTGCCTGATCTGCTGCAATCAGTTCCTCCATTTTCTTAACACCTTCTTCCGGCATTGGTTCATAGGTTCCCAGAAGTTTTGCATAAATAGTCGTGATTGCCATTTCTTGTTCCATTAAAGGCATGCCCTTGATTTTCGATGCACCAATACAAACCAGTGGCGCTGCCTTAAAATGGTTTATTGAAACAATGGCCGGCGAAGAACGCGCGTACGCTGAGGCACATAACAAAAAATACCCTCCCTCTCACCAAAATAAGCTGTATACAGATTTCTCTGTATACAGCTTATTTTTTTCTGTGCGAATCTTCTCCTATCTGCTATAATTTAATTACGACTACAAACAGATCCGAGGAGGTGAAAAGTATGGAACAAAATTTAATTTTAGAACAAAGGCAACTCTTAAGCCAGAAAATGATTCAGTCCCTGGAAATATTGCAGATGAACACTCAGGAATTAGAACAATTTTTGAAAGATAAAGCACTGGAAAACCCCATGCTTGACCTGGAAGAAGTATACAAAACAAAAGACGAAAATTCAAAACTCTTAAAGAAACTCGAATGGTTGGAAAAAACAGATGAACAAAATCGAGTCTATTACGGACAAGATCACACGGATTACGAACCAGTGAATTTCCAGAACCAAACCGAAGATTTTGGTTCTTACCTCCTTTCTCAGTTAATCGAAGAATTCAAAACCCAAAGAGAGCAGGAAATCTATGAAATTCTGGTATATAGCCTGGACGAAAGAGGCTATTTGAAAGAAATTCCTGATATTTTAATCCAAACATACGGACTAACCAAAAAAGAAATCAACTGCTATATAAACAAACTAAAAGAATGCGAACCGGCAGGTGTAGGAGCAAAGGATTTAGAAGAATGCCTCCATCTGCAATTGCAGCGAAAACATATGCTGAATGGATTAGAAGAAAAAATACTTCATAATTATCTGACTTATGTGGCCAAGAATCAGTTAAAAGAGCTCTCAAAATTACTCAATCTTCCCTTAGATCAAGTGGTGCAGGCAGTAAAAAATATTAAAAATTTAAATCCAAAACCAGCACAAGGCTTTTCTTCCAGAGAACATTTGAAATATCTGTATCCTGATATCACAATCGTAAAATTTAAAGATTATTTTGAAATTCTTTTAGATGGAGACTCTCATTTTACTGCTAGAGCGTGTTTGAAAAACATTTAAAATTGTTCATTTTAACCAAATCATGATTGTGGCAATACACAAGATTCCGAGATAG
>OBLI01003386.1_pt1 | contig 12302 bp, 13 predicted proteins | sample 1519701 | NCBI WGS metagenome assembly OBLI01 (sample SAMEA3663005, study PRJEB22513) | pig gut metagenome | biome: pig gut; feature: pig-associated habitat; material: faeces | place: France | collected 2012 | reverse complement strand
TGGCTAATAACTCGGATAGGCACAGAATGAACGCTATTTATTCAGAGCTTCCTTAGTATAAGCAGACAGCTTTTCGGATATTACATTCTCCCACATTTTTTTGGATGAGTTTCGGTGTGGGAGAATTTCCATAGGTGAGAAGGTCCGGTCCCATGACCGGCTCCTCTCACCTTTTCTTTTTACAATCAAAATCACTATGGAGGTAATCATCATGGCACAACAGAACGCATTATCCAGGCGTCAGTTTAAGGAAACCGAATTCAATGGGAAGGATTACAAGTTCAATATGCAGCCCGGAGAATTCGTTGCTACCATCGACTGTAAGCGGTGGGGCAAACGGAAGAAGCTGATCACCTACATGACCTTTGCGGACGGACGCAAAGTTGTAGCCCCAACCTGGCCCCGAAGCCGGTATGAGGGTCTGACCAATATGGAGGTCGGCTCCAGAATCCGTGTGATGTATGAGGAGAACCGAAGCGGAACGCTCTGCATCCGCCGTGCAGTCCTTCTGGCGGAGCCAAGTGAGATAATCTCAAGATCGGAATTGATTCAGCTTATGGAGCAGCGCGGTTGACAGGCCGGTTTTGAAGCGGTAGAATTGGGAATCATAGCCTGAGAGGTGGTTCCCATGTGCGGAAGATTTTATGTGCCGGAAGATGACAGCGCCGAAATGATCCAGGCCATTTTGGATCATCTGGAACACCGTAATGTGAAGGTCAAAACCGGAGATGTTTTTCCCGGGGATATTGCTGCGGTGGTTGCCAGCAACAGGCGACTGGAGCCGCAGCCCTTTGCCATGGAATGGGGATACCACCTGTCAGACGGAAAACGGATCATCAATGCCAGAAGTGAAACTGCCGCGCAGAAAGCCATGTTTGCCGATGGTATTCGCCAGCGCCGGTGCCTGATTCCGGCCCAGCATTATTATGAGTGGGAAAAGGCAGACGGTAGGAAAGTGAAATATGCGATCGAACCAAAGGATTCGGATGGATTTTTCCTTGCGGGAATCTATCGCATGGAAGCGGGAAAGCCTGTGTTCACTGTTCTGACCCGAAGTGCTGCAGAGGATATCGCTTTTATCCATGAGCGGATGCCGGTCATTCTACCCAATGAGGCAGTCTCAGATTGGCTGAATCCGAAATACCATGGCGAGGATATTTTGAAGGCAGCAATGACCCAAATGAAATATGAAGCTTGCTGATAAAAGCGGCGCATGACCATTGTGTGTTATGCGCCGTTTCTATACAGTGGGACATGAGAAAACCACATTGGGGTACACTATGAGAAAATGATATTGAGGTGTTTCACATGGCAGTATCCCACAGAGGGGCAATTTCTTTCGGTATGGTGCATATCCCGGTTGGACTATACACCGCGACCCAGGACAACGACATTCATTTCAACCAGCTGTGCAAGGAGGATGGCAGCCGGGTGAAGTACAAGAAGGTCTGTTCCGGCTGCGGTAAGGAGATCGGCGCGGGAGATATCGTTAAAGGTTTTGAATATGAGAAAGGGAAGTATGTGACCCTGACGGACGATGATTTTGAAAAGGCCAAGTCCGAAAAGGACAAGACCATTCACATCCTCCATTTTACCGATTTACAGAACATTCGCCCCATCTACTATGATAAGACCTACCATGCCGTCCCGGAGCAGGGTGGGGACAAGGCTTTTGAGCTGCTCCGCCGGGCTATGAAGGAGGAAAGCAAGGTGGCTGTGGCCAAAACAGTCATGGGCACCAAAGAAAAACTGCTGGCCCTGATCCCAACGGAGGACGGCATCTTGGTGGAATCGCTGTTCTTTTCGGAGGAGGTCAAGGAAGCACCCAAGGAGTTAGGTCATCCTCAGGTGCAGGAAGCAGAGTTGACCATGGCGAAAACACTCATCAATGCCATGGTACAGCCCTTCCAGCCGGAGCAGTACCATGACGAGTATAAAGCCAAGCTCTGGGAGATCATCAACAAGAAGATCCAGGGCAAGGAAATCACGGCCCCGGCGGAAAACATTCAAGTCAATGTTATCGATATCATGGAGGCTTTGAAGCAGAGTCTTGCAAGGGTAAAGTCCAATGGGTGACTGGTTTCAGGAGAAGGGCATTAAGTCCATGCTGATCCGCTCGGAAGGGGAGGCCTTTGATTCTCCTGACTATCTGTATGAGCTGAAGTTGGATGGAGAGCGGTGCGTTGCCTATCTGGATGCAAGTGGAACAGATCTGCGGAACAAACGGAATCTAAAAATGCTTCCCAAGGTTCCGGAGCTATCCGAGATTCATACGCAGGTCAAATGCCGTTGCATTCTGGATGGGGAACTGGCGGTGATCCACGATGGCAAGCCGGATTTCTTCCTCATCCAGCGGCGGTCTATGATGTCCAACCCTGTGAAAATTCAGCTGGAAGCTCAGCGGCATCCTGCCTGCTTTACCGCTTTTGATATTCTCTATTATGAAGATCATCCTGTTACGGACCTGCCGCTGACAGAGCGGAAGAAGCTGCTGGAATCTGTTATCAAAGAGGAATCCCCGCGCTTTGCGGTGTCCCGCTGGATTGAGGGGCAGGGGATTGCATTCTATGAATTGGCAAAGGATCAGAATTTAGAGGGGATCGTTGCAAAACGGAAGGACAGCCGGTATTATTGTGATAAGCGGACAAAGGACTGGATTAAGTGCAAATTCCTGAAGGATTCCGACTATGTGGTCTGTGGCTATATCCCAAAGGTGAACCATATGACCAGTCTCGTCCTGGGACAGTACCGGGAGGGACAGCTCGTGCATAAAGGCCATGTTACCCTTGGTGTAGGAGGAGAGGCATTTCAGAAGATACGCGCTGTCCCCAAATTAAAGGAGCCGCCGATGGATGTTCCCGAGGGAAATGAAAATGCAATCTGGGTGCAGCCCAAACTGGTCTGCACCGTGAAATATATGATGAAAACGGAATCCGGCAGCCTGCGGCAGCCGGTGTTCAAGGGCTTGCGGGAGGATAAGAGCCCGGAAGAATGTGAGGAGGATTGAAATGGCGAACCGATTGAAACAAGAAAAATCGCCGTATCTCATTCAGCATGGGGAGAATCCCGTGGACTGGTATCCCTGGTGCGAAGAAGCGTTCCAGAAAGCGGCGAAGGAGGATAAACCGATTTTTCTAAGCATCGGGTATTCCACCTGTCATTGGTGCCATGTGATGGCCCATGAATCCTTTGAGGATCCAGAGGTAGCCGACCTGCTCAACCTGGAGTTCATCAGCATCAAGGTGGACCGGGAGGAGCGCCCGGACATCGATGCGGTGTATATGTCCGTGTGTCAGGCGATGACCGGCTCCGGCGGATGGCCTCTGACGATCTTTATGACCCCGGAGCAGAAGCCTTTCTTTGCGGGAACCTATTTCCCCAGGCACGGTGGCTATGGACGATTTGGTCTCATGGAGCTGCTGGAACGGGTAGCGGACCTCTGGAAAAATAACCGGGAGGAGCTGCTGCGGGCGGGGAATCAGATCACAGCCGCGATCAATCAGAATCAGACTGGTAATGGGCAGAAACCCGGCCGTCAACTGGTGGAACAGGCTTACGCTCAGTTGGCGAGACAGTTTGACCATAAATGGGGCGGCTTTGGTGGAGCACCGAAATTCCCGACACCCCACAATCTGCTGTTTCTCATGCGGTATGCAGATATTATGCAGGAACCAAATGCTATGAAAATGGTGGAGATCACGCTGGAGGATATGGCGAGCGGCGGCATCTTTGACCAGATCGGCGGCGGTTTCTCCCGGTATTCCACAGATGAAATGTGGCTGGTGCCTCACTTTGAGAAGATGCTCTATGACAACGCCCTGCTGCTGATTGCCTATGTCAAAGCCTATCAGCACACCAAACGGGAATGCTTTGCAGATACTGCCCACAGAACCGCCCGGTATATCCTGCGGGAGTTGACCAGTGAAGAAGGCGGCTGCTATTGCGGTCAGGATGCGGACAGCGACGGCGTGGAGGGAAAATACTATGTGTTCACTCCGGAGGATGTCAAAACGGTTCTGAGGGAAACAGAGGGGACAGAATTCTGCCGCCTGTATGACGTTACCGATTCAGGTAACTTTGAGGGGAAGAGCATCCCCAACCGGATTCATACTTCGGAGAACGGTTGGGATATGAAGGATCCCCGGCTGGAAAAGCTGTATGACTTCCGCCTGAACCGAACGAAGCTCCACAAGGATGATAAAATCCTGCTCTCCTGGAACGCCTGGGCCGTGATCGCACTTGCAAAGGCCGGGCAGGCTTTGGAGGAACCTTCCTATCTGGATGCAGCTATTCGTATCCACGACTTTATCGAAAGCAAAATGGTGACGGAAAATGACCGCCTGTATCTGCGTTACCGGGATGGGGAAGCTGCTTATGTGGGGCAGCTGGAGGACTATGCTGTTTATGCTCTAGCGCTGCTGGAACTGCACCAAATCACCCTTGACGTCAAGTATCTGCAATGTTCGCTCCACCGGGCAAAGCAGATGGAGGAACTGTTCGAGGATAAGAAAAACGGCGGTTACTATATGACCGCCTTTGATGGGGAGCAGCTCATCGCCCGTCCCAAGGAAACCTATGATGGCGCCATGCCCTCCGGTAACTCTGTGGCAGCTATGGTGCTGCAAACGTTGGCAACCATGACAGGGGAGACGGAGTGGCAGGCTGCGGCTGACAGGCAGCTTTCTTTCCTTGCCGGGGAGATCGGGGAATACCCATCCGCCAGCTGCTTTGGCGTGCTGGCTATGATGGACGCCCTGTATCCCCACCGGGAGTTAGTCTGTGCCACAAGTGACGACCTGCCTGGTGAATTGACGGCATACCTGAGAGAACATCCGGCGGATGATCTGCATGTGCTTCTGAAAACCAAGGAGAACGCAGAAACGCTTGCGGAGTCCGCCCCGTTTACCAAAGACTATCCCATCCCGGGGCATGGGACCATGTATTTTCTCTGCGAAAACGGTGCCTGCAAAGCACCGGTATCTGAGTTTCGGATGTTGAAGATATAGTTTAGGGGAGCATATGCTCCCTTAAAATATATGATTTCAAAGGGAATGAGTAAATATGGTCACCTTTTACTTATTTACGACATATATCAAATGGATGAGTTCCCAAATCAATGAAAAGAAGAACAAGAAAATTGTAAATTCTGGTTGCAGCGTAGGGCAAAAAGATGTAAAATGAATATCAATAAAGGATAATACCTTATTATCCTGCATACAAAAATACGTGATCGTCAATGGCATTTTGCCAGAAGACGATCACGCAGATTTTATTGGGTGCAAATTTTATTTCTGGGATGTTTGGTGGTGAGGATATCACGCTGCTTTTTTAATGTGACATGCGTATAAATTTGAGTTGTTACGATGGAGCGGTGGCCCAACAGTTGTTGTATGTATCTGATATCCACATCCTCTTCGAGAAGCAGGGTGGCGAAGGAGTGGCGGAACAAATGGGGTGTGATATGTTGTGTGATTCCGGCAGCCTGACTGTACTTGTTGATCATGAATTGAACCGACTGGTCAGACAGTTGCTTCCCAAGACGGTTTATGAAGCACCATCCGGTTCCGGTGATTTCTTTTGAGAAAGCATGATAGTAAGATTCAACTGCAAGAAGTACCGCATGATTTCCAATCTGAATTATCCTCTCTTTGGATCCTTTTCCATATATCTTGATGATTCCTTCAATCAAATTTACATCTTCAGCATGTAGAGAGCATAATTCTGAGACCCGCATACCCGTAGCAAAGAGAAGCTCGAGGACTGTATTATCACGCAGACTAGCCCGATATTCATATGTAGCTTCCTTTTTCGAAGCCAACTGCTGATAAGCACATTGCAGTAATGTATCGATTGAAGTCAGGGGAATTGTGTGGGGGAGAAGAAACGGTTCGTGGAGCTTGACACGTATTTTAGAGAAAGGATTCTCATCAATGATTTCCTCATATTCGAGATAGTTGAAAAAAGCTTTCAGACTGGCAATCTTCCTCTTAACGCTTTTGATTTTGTAATGACCGTGCAGGCATGCAATATATGCTTGCAGGTTTTCTTTGCAATAGGAGTTACCTTCCTTTTGAATAAATGCGGAAAATTGAAGAAGGTCGATTTGATAAGCCTTAATCGTTTTGGAATCTAATCCTTTTTCAAACCGGCAATGATTTAAATAACTCTGGATTGCTGTTTCAATACAATTCTCATCCATTTTTATATCTCCTATCTGTAGATATGTTGTATGTTCGGACATAGTATAGTAGATTTTGAAAGAGGATGAAAAAATGCTGGACGGATTTTGTACAAATACATGGGAATGTGGTATTTGAAAGCTGTCATTCAGTTCAGGTGGTCAAAGATAAAGCTAATTGAAAAACTAGCACATTTGAAAATGATACTGGTCTGGGAAGAAAATGTGTGCTATAATGAGGAAAAAATGGTATGGCATTATTAGCAGAAGGGTAACAATATATCGTACAAAGTATCTATTCAGTCTCCCCTGGTCTGACTGCTTGAAATGTTCCTGAATTTTCACATACTGTGGAACATATTTGCGATTATTAGGGATAATTGTTCAATCCAATACCCACGACTGAATAGTAACCGTACATAATATATTCATTCTATGAAATGTTCCATGGATAATTTGCGATATGAAAAGAGCACCGTTTTCTACTTGCGCTTTCAGAAAAGATATGTAGGAGTTGTTTATTTTCAAACTTACCATAGTTAATGGCACTTTTATATAAACAGTTGAGATACAGCATACAACGCAGCTTTGGAAGACTGAGAGGGCTTTGTTTTGCATCTAAAAAAGGATGAGGTTGTGTTCAACCATAAAACCGTAGAGATAAATAGGAGGAACATATGGAAACAGTTAAACAAGAAATTGTCGCTCAGGTTGCGGCTAATGTGATTGAGGATTCACTGAAAGCAGCGTGGGAGAAGGTTAGAAAATTCTTTGTGGATGCTGATGCAAAGGATTCTATTGACTATGGAGATGCTTATGAAGAGTATCTAAGAAACACGAGGAGTAAGTATAGTAAGATCAAGACTCTGATTTATAGACGAGTGCCTAAGGATTTATACTCATTTTATGAATGCATCGGCGTATTGTGTAATAGGCATACTATTGATACGGGCAATGTGAACAATCTGCTTGAGGTTGGAAATCGAATTATTATTACAGGTACGGGAGGTATTGGTAAATCAACCTTATTTAAACATCTATATTTGAATGTTATTGAGAATTCATGTCATATACCGGTGCTTCTCGAACTTAGAAGCTTTAATAATTCAGATGTGAAGGATATTTCTGTATTCGATGCAATTTATAAAAACTTAGTTCAAAATGGATTTACCCTCAGTGAAGAATACTTTGAGTATAGTATGAAGAGAGGAGGCTATGTTATACTGTTGGATGGATTTGATGAAGTGAATCGTGACCGGGTGCGTGCAGTTGCTGAGGGCATACGTTCTGTTTGCAATCAGTATAAGGACAATTATTATATTGTTTCCTCAAGACCGTCAGAGGGCTTTATTGGCTGGAATGACTTCATAGAAATGACAGCGCTAAGCCTAACCAAAAGTCAGGCATTAAGCCTTATTGAAAAAATCGAATTTGATGAAGGTGTAAAGCAGAGCTTTTATAAAGAGCTAAACGATAATCTGTATGAAAAATATCAATCTTTTGCATCTAATCCGCTGCTGCTTACAATCATGTTATTAACATACAACGATCATGCTGTATTTCCGGAGAAACTTAATGATTTTTATGAACAGGCATTTTCAACACTATTTAATATGCATGATGCAACAAAGGAGTCATATGTGAGGGATATTCGCTGTGAGTTGGGATGCGAAGATTTCAAAACAATATTCTCCTATATTTGCTTCAAGTCTTATTTTGGTGGAGAGTTTGAATTCTCTGAATCAAAACTTCGTGAGCATATTCAAAAGGCAAAGGAGAAGTTCCCAAACATAAAATTTTCTGTTGATGATTATCAGGAAGATCTGACATTATCTGTATGTATGCTGGTCAAGGAAGGATTAGTATTTAGGTTTGCACATAGATCTTTCCAAGAGTATTTCGCAGCGTTGTATACCTGTAAACTGGGTGACGAAATCCAAAAAAAGCTTTTGGGAACCTGGATGAAAGAGTCAAATGCATGTACTACGGACTCTTATCTAGAGATGTTATTCAATATGCAGGGAGAAAAAGTCAATAAGCTTGTTTTTGCCCCAGGAATAAAGGAAATAAAGAAACTCTATGAAGAAAAAGGCTTTACAATCAGTTTCCTTGAAAGCTTCTTTGAAGGAATACGGACAAGGGAACCCGGTCCTTCACGACCAGATGGAGCGGTGTCGCTTATTATCGGAAATTCATATTTATGCGCAGTAATGGTGCTTACTTGTCGGTTGAATAGCTACCCATATTATGGTGAAGTCTCGGAACATGAGAAAGGAGTTATAGAAACACTGGTGAATAGTGAAAAAAAGAAACGGTATAACAAGAAATACAGTTTTGAAAAAGCTATAGAGTTGGTTGGAGAAGAAACTTTGCTAGATGTTCTTAAGTGGTTTGAAAAACAGGTGCTTTTTGTTTTAAAGGTGCTTGATAAAATAGAAAATGTAACCATTAGCAATAAAAAGAAAGTTGCCTCTATCCTTGATGCGCTATAATATTCTAATGATTCCTTGAGGGCGAAACATGTGTGCATCTAAAGTGTTGTAAAGACACATTTGTAGTGTACACTATAGATATCAACTGTAAAAAGTTGAGTTTATAGTGTACATTTCATTTTATTTGGATATTATCGTTCAGAAATTGTTCGGACTTTTTCGGTGAAATGTTAACGCAATTTTTGTGGATTTCATAGATATCATTCCGCTGCGAATAGATATCACCGAGGCTCAGAAGCCTGTAACCTCGATTTGAATGGAATATGAGCAGCGCCCTTTTTGGTTTCGGACAGAATTTCAAAAAGGGCACAGCTTTTTTAGAGAGTTTTCAGAAAATTATCATATGTGAATCAGCCGGGATTTTTGTGGCGCAGCAGCACCATAAGTATCCCGGCTTTTTCTTTTTCAAAAAGGGCGCTGACTTTTCAGCACCCTTTTCCAAGCCGTCTTCCTGTTTTGGGAGGACGGCTTTTTTCATTTTCTTAGAACAATATCCCGTGCCTGAAAAAGGGCGCTGGGGGAAATGGAGGTTAAAATTGAAGAATCCGAACGATGGAAGTTCCAAAATCAAACGAATCAGACCGGAATACCGTTCCCACACGGGGCCTCCTGCCCAGACGGAGAAGCCCGTCTGTACGGCATCCCCATTGTGCGAGGGATGCCCCTTTCCCGGACATGGTTTTCTGTGCCGGGGTGAGGACGGGGAGTGTATGCGCACACGACTGATGAAACTATCTGAGAAGGAGGACACCAAATAAATATGCCATTTCCCAGCCGCAGTCAGGTGGATTTTACCCGGAGCAGCTATCCATCCGGCACGCGAATTGTATTGAGCAGGATGAATGATCCGTTTTCCCCGGTAGAACTCGGAACCCGTGGTACCGTGCGATATGTGGATGATGCCGGTCAGGTCGGGGTGACCTGGGACAACGGGCGCAGCCTTTCGCTGATTCCCGGCGTAGACAGCTTCCGAAAACTGACCCAGCAGGAGATCGCCCAGGAACAAGGGATGAAAATGGAGGAGATGAAACTGTGAGTATACAGCAGATTACCAAGGAACAGCTCCGCCGGATGGGAGATCAGGAGGGGCTTGTCCTCCAGGGCTGCGGCGGCGATCCTCAGGAATGGCTGGATGGTATCAATGTGATTCTGACAAACGAAGGCATCCTCAAACAGGGTGCCGGATTCGAGGAAGCCTATACCTTCCGGCATGACGACCTCACCTGCCTGCTGTTTCCCTTCAAGGAAGATATGGAACTGGATATTGGAAAACTTGCCGTATGGCGATTGGCGACCCATTCCACCTTCGGCGGCACATGGCTGTCCGACTACGTTCCCAATCGTCTCGGCGGTTTCGTGCAGATTCAGGAACAAAAGAAGCCTGCGCAGGTCAAGCCGGATTGTCCCCTCATAGGGACTGACGGAAATATCTTTCATCTTATGGGCAAAGCCTCGGAGACGCTGCGAAAGAATGGAATGCAGGAACAGGCAGAGGAAATGCGTAACAGAATTTTCCAATGCCAGAGCTATGATTCCGCCCTGAATATCATCGGGGATTATGTAAATATCACCTCTGCCCATCAGGAGGCGTGTATGGACATGGAGATGGAGTAAAGCCGCTATGGAATCCGAAAGGAAACCAGGGTAGCAGCACATAAGACAGGTTTATAGCTTTAGAGAGAACAGCGTGGCGGAAGTCACGCTGTTCTGCTTTTTGATGCGTGAGTGAGTATTTCGGCAATGATGCTCTCCGGCAGGAAACCAATGCAGGCAAGGCTGATATGCACATCCTGCACTCGCTGCCCGCTGCTCTTATCCGGCGCGGAAACATAGACCCTGTTCACAAGATCATGCAGCACAGCGGGCGTCAGTTTCTTCAAGTTGGGATATTTCTTCGCCCTGAGGATGAACTGCTCAATGCTGTCGGCTTCTTCCTCCTGCTGGGCAATCTCCTGTTCCAAAAGCTGCATTTTCTCCGTCAGCTCTGTTTGCTCATTTTCATAGTCGGCGGACAGCTTTTCAAATCGGCTATCATTGATTTTGCCGGAGATATTGTCCTCATAGAGCCGTTTGAACAGACGGTCAAGCTCTTCCATCCTGCGCTGTGCCTGCGTGAGCTGTCTGCGCTTTGCGGCGAGTTCTTTCTTGAAGTCCTCCTTGCGCTTTGCACCCAACTTATCCCGGAACAGATCCTCGCAATCGGAGATATACCAAAGCAGGATTTGCAGAAATTTCAGCACGCCCTTTTCCAGAACAACCGCACGGATGAAGTGCGTTCCGCACACGTCTTTTCCCTTCTTGCGAGAGGTAGAGCAGACGAAATGATCCTGTCGTTCTTCAAAGTTCCGCGAGGTGCAGTAGTACATTTTTTCTCCGCAATCGGCACAGTAGGCAACGCCGGAAAAGAGGTTGCTCTTGCCCGTTCTTGCCGGTCTGCGTTTGTTGCGGCGCAGCTCCTGTACCCGCTGAAAGGTGTCCTCATCCACAATGGCTTCGTGGGTGTTGCGGAATATCTTCCATTGCTCCGGTGGATTCTCGATGGTCTTCTTGATTTTGTAGGACTGCCGGTGCGTTTTGAAGTTCACGGTATGCCCGCAATACTCCATCCGTTCCAGAATTGCAGCAACGGTACTGCCGTTCCAGTTGTAAGGATTGTCAGGCAAAGCGCAGCGGACTTTTCGTTTTTGCCTGTCCTGATAAACGGTGGGCGTCAACACATGATCCTCTTTCAGCATCCGGGCAATCTGCGTCGGACCGTTCCCGTCCATGCAGAGGGAAAAGATGCGCTTGACCACCTGTGCCGCTTCCGGATCGACGAGCCAATGCTCTGAATTATCCGGGTCTTTGACATAGCCATACGGCGGAATTGTCGTCAGGTGTTCGCCGGATTCTCCCTTGAGCCGGAGTGAGGTACGCACTTTCTTGCTGCCGTCCCGAACGTAGTATTCGTTGATAATATTGACGAACGGGACGAACTCATTGTCTTGCTGGTTAGCGCTGTCCACACCGCTGTTGACGGCAATGAACCGCACGTTATTCTGTGGGAATGTGATCTCGGTATACATCCCAACTTCCAGATAATTTCGACCGATGCGGCTCATGTCCTTCGTGATGACCGTGCCGATCTTCCCTTCTTCCACCAGCGCCATCATGCGCTGCCAATCCGGTCTTTGAAAGTTTGCGCCTGTGTAACCGTCATCTACAAAGAACTCCGTATTGCGGAAGCTGTGTTCCTTTGCATATCGGCTGAGATAGGCTTTTTGATTCACAATGCTGTTACTGTCGCCCTGTGATTCATCGTCACGGGACAGGCGGCAATACAGCGCGGTAATTTTGTCAGACTGCTTCATAGTAGATTCCTCCATCATCTGAGGACAGTCTGCCAAGACAAGGTTGCTGTTGGTCACGATCACACACTCCCTTCGGAGTCGATCAGCTTCACCGCCTTTTCAGGAAGGGCGTGCGTTCCGTCAAAACTGGCAGTAAAGCGGTAGATGGTGTTTCCTTCTTTCAGGCGTACCGTGATCTGCGGTAACTCCTGCCAGAGAGGAACGGGGGCACTGCGGCTGCCGTCCGATTCCACTTGGACGTTACGTTTCTTGTTATCCATTTGCACCTTCCTTTTCATTCAG
>OBLI01003383.1_pt1 | contig 12311 bp, 12 predicted proteins | sample 1519701 | NCBI WGS metagenome assembly OBLI01 (sample SAMEA3663005, study PRJEB22513) | pig gut metagenome | biome: pig gut; feature: pig-associated habitat; material: faeces | place: France | collected 2012 | reverse complement strand
GCCATAGATAAGATCATCGGTATTCCCATCTGCACCATGAGCTTATTCACCGGCATCTCCTTCATCTTGTTACTTTCTGACATACAATCCTCCTACCCTACTTTTTTCTGCAAAAAAAGTGTGTACTTACCTCATAAGCTGGACTTACGCTGATAAGCTACACACTTTTTAACTGCATTATAAACTTAACAATGTGTGACATTTTACACACAAAAAACGAGTAACAAAACTGGATTTACGCTCGTCTGCTACTCGTTTAAAAATATTATATTTTTCTTTTTGGGAAATGTCAAACAAAAATTTCCCGATTATCTACGCTTAATTTCTAAAATGTTAAACGCATCTTATGATCTATATTGCTGCTTTGAATCACCGCACCACTTTTCCTATATATATTCCAGCATCTCCTTTATCTGTGATGATCACATTTTTGCCAAATATTGTCAACCCGTATCCAAGTTATGATTTTTGGCTTAATATTTAATCCAGAAATATACAGGTACCCTCTTGACTTTTTAACAGGTGCCTGTATATTATTTGTTAAAGGTACCTGTTGTAAATAAAGGAGGCTATACGATGAATGATATTTATTTCGATATTTATGAGAAATTGTCAACCTTGCAATGGCTTATGAAACGCTATCAGATGTTCTGTCAGGCAGAAGCTGGTCCATTTGCTGACACAACCAGAGGTCAGGGAAGAATTCTTGCCATGCTGAAAATCCAGCCGGAAATTGCAACAAAAGAGCTTGCATACTTACTTGGAATCCGCCAGCAGTCTCTAAACGAATTACTCAACAAACTGGAGAAAAACGGCTATGTTGAACGCAAACCATCAGAAAATGATAAGCGTGTTATGATTGTTCATCTGACAGAAAAGGGCAAGCAGACAAAACAGCCAGAAACGGACTATAAAAAAATATTTGACTGTCTGCTCCCGGAAGAATTGCAGCAGTTATCACAGTATTTAGACCGCATTATCGAGGCTTTTCAATCGCAGACCGGAAATGCTTCCGAAGAAAACGATATGGCAGGCTGGATGTCCCAGGCAAGGGAGCGTATGGGCGATGAGCATTTTGAACAGTTAATGTCTATGCGCGAAAGAGCATTTGGACATATGCAGCCACCCAAAGATATACCGGGAGCAGAACGTTTTTCCGAAAACTATACCGGACCTGTTCCTGACAGAGACGGATTTCCACCAAGAAATTTCAGATAAGGCGGCAGATAACAAAAGGCACTGTTAAATTAAAAACAGCGATAAGTCCTATGGAGATTTTTGAACTCCACAGGACTTATTTTTTTGAAAAGGAGACGAACAAAATGAACCAGAAAAACGAAAATTACTGGCTGTTAGACGCACCTGCCTCAAAAGCTATATGGCACATGGCAATTCCAATGATGCTTGGAATGTCAGTAAACATCATTTACAATATTACAGATACATTCTTCATAGGCAGATTAAATGACACAGCGGCTCTTGCTGCCATCTCACTGCTGTTACCATTCACAACCATCTTAATGGTAATCGGAAATTTGTTTGGAACGGGTGGAAGCACTTTGTTTTCCAGACTGCTGGGAGGTGAAAATACAGATAAGACCAGACAATGTTCTGCTACAACATTATGGCTGTCATTTATCTTTGGTCTGTTGGCTGCGGTAATATCTATCATTTTCAGCAACTCCATCACAAGGCTTTTGGGTGCTGACACCGCTACTTTTGCCTATGTCAGACAATATCTGTTTTTTTATGGAATTGGTGCGCCATTTATTATTACTAATTTCACCTTAGAACAGTTAATCAGAGGTGACGGCGAATCTGTAGAATCTATGATTGGAATGATGATAAGTGTTGGTACAAATATTATTTTTGATCCAATTTTGATGTTTGGGTTTCATCTCGGTATCCGTGGTGCAGCGATTGCTACAATGCTTGGAAATGCTACCGCTGTTGCTTACTATTTTGTATGTATCTGGCGTGCAGACAATCAACTATCTGTTCTTCCGAAATATTTCAAGCTTGAAACACAAATGCTAAAAGAAATTTTTTCTGTTGGATTATCCGCAATGTTATTAGATATTCTTTTGATTGTTTCAAGTCTCATGTTTAACTATTATGCATTAAAATATGGCGATTATGTGCTTGCAGGATTTGGAATTTCACAAAAACTTGTGCAGATTGTAGACCTTATCGGCATGGGACTTTATATGGGAGTCATTCCGCTTATAGCTGTCGCCTATGGTGCTGGGAATGAGATTCGTATGAAAGAGATTATCAAAAAGACTTCTCTGTATTTAGCATTGGTAATTAGCTGCTTATTTATCCTTATATTTACTTGCAGAAATTCTATTGTCCACTGTTTTTCAAATGATCCTGATGTAATCCACATAGGTGCTTACATCCTGACCGTCCAGCTCTGTTCCTCTTTCTTTGCGGCAGGAGCAGGACTTCTGACCGGAATTTTTCAGGCAAAAGGAGAAGGAACTCCAGCTGTCATCATGTCCGTTATGAGAGGGCTGATACTCATACCGGCAATCGTGTTTGGAAATTATCGTTTTAAGATAAATGGGGTTATTTTTTCCCTGCTTGCAGCCGAAGCTATTTCATGCACCACAGGTCTTGTATTATATAAAATTAAAAAATCATAGGGGATATGCCATTTGATGTCAACATTCACCATGCTGTTTCATGACTATAGCAAGCCTTTTCTTTAAAACAAAGAAATATATTGCAAGTGTAAATATGGAACCAACGCAGTCTGACATCGGGCAGGCATAAAAAATGTATTCCAGCGGTAGAAATTTAGGCAGAAGCAAAGTTGCTATCACATACAGGATCTTGCGGAAAAATGAAATTGGAATTGCTTCTTTTACCATTCCCATTGCAGTGAATCCATCTACAAACGCAAATTGGATAGCAACAAAAGCAAATCCTATGCAATACCGACGTACAAAAACAGCAGTTTGTGCAATGGCAGCCGGATCATTCAGAAACAACCGAACAAATACTTCCGGCACTGCCACAATCGCCAGAGTTAATACACATAAATACAGTCCCGTATAAAGCAGCACATAACGGAAGCTGTCAATGATTGCCGTAAATGCCGGAGAGCAGATACCGATACTGGCAAGTGCAATTTCTGCACCATCTGCCATATGACCAATGTAAACGCGGTCTACTATGCTATATAAAATATTAAATAGCTGCGCCAGCATTGCCGGGATACCCAGCTTCCATACCAGCGTTTTTACCGGTGTCGTATCAAAATTGTATTCCATGAAAATTCTCCCAAAAAAGAAAAGGTGTTCAAGACACCTCCTTATAACACATCCTTGATGTGCCGTACCTACGGTGATGTCCTAAACACCCTTGACTGCTGCCCGGTGGCAACAGTAAGTAATCTGCTAAATTTGGATATATCCTATCATACAATCTTTTGCTTTGTCAACTGTCTTTGTCCGCTGCTCTGTCACTTCTAAGAGCGTCCACCTGTCTTACGATATCTCCATCAATCCAGCCTTTCTCTGCCATATCGTACAAAATACCGCATGCCTTTTCATGCGGCATGCCCGGTTTATAGGGACGGCTTTCCGTCAATGCCTGATAGATATCCACACACGCCATCATCCGTTCCTGTGTGTTCAGTTCAGCCGCAGCCTTGCCAAAGGGATAACCGGTTCCGTCCAGGCGTTCATGGTGGAACGCTGCCCAGTCGCGGATCTCTTCAAAGTCTTCTATTCCTGACAAGATAGAATAGGTATATGCCGCATGGTGCTTCATCGTCTTAAATTCTTCATCGGTCAGTTTTCCCGGCTTTTCCAGAATCTCGTTCCCGATCGCTACCTTGCCAATGTCGTGCAATGCCCCGGCAAAATACATCTTTTGTACCGTTTCTTCCCCGAATCCCATATAACGTGCCAGGTCTTCCGCTTCCTGCGCAACACCTATGGAGTGTGTACTGGTAAAGGGTGATTTGTAGTCTACAATATGAGCAAAGAAGTTCGCCAGTTCCCTGATCTGTGAAAAGCTAAGTTCCTGTTTGATCCGCGGGATTTTCTTCCACAGTCCGATTTCAAGATTGTCACTGTCCAGTGACAAAAATAATGTTTCCGAAAAAACTTCCAGAAATGCTTCCACACATTCCCGATCAAATAATGTTCCTTCTGACTTTTGGATAAAATGCTTTGCCGTATTCCACGGATCTGTCACAAAGTTCCTGTTACGGCTGGCTGCATCGACGATGTCACACAGATGGATGATCCGTGAAAAAAGAGGAACTTCTTCCCATGTTTTCCCGTAAGGTCCACTGCCGTTGGCATTCTCATGGTGATACAGGATCACATTGGAAATATCTGTATGGAACGGAAGTCTGCGGATGTTTTTTTCACCCGATGCACAGTGCGCCTCTAACTTCGGCGGTTCTTTGGCAGCGGTAAAATGTGAAATATCATTCTGAAGTTCTTCCTGTATGTACTGCGTAAGTGCATTATCATGCAAAAGTGCACATGCTGCAAGATCCTGCAAGGCTTCGCCCTGTATCCCCATCTGTTCTGCAATGCAGACACTCATATAAGCAACGCGCTTTGAATGATTATTGGTCACATGAACCAGTTCGCTTTCTACACAGTCCAACACATAAGAGCATGCCGCAAACAGCCCTAAAACATCCAGTTTCATAATCTATGTTCTCCTCCATGGCTTTTGTATATTTTAACACATGATATTTTTATTTGTATTCCATTTTCCGATATTATCCATCAAATACATTCTTCTTTTCACCATTCCGATTGCGCTCAGCAGTATGCTTCAGCAATTATTCAATGTAGCCGATATTGTGATTGTAGGATTTTTCGATACATCTGCATCGCTTGCCGCCGTTGGAACAAATGGTGAGATTATCGCACTGATCGTATCCTTATCCTCCGGGCTTACGGCAACAGCCGCTATCCTTTTATTGCCCTTCCCCTGTCCGGAATTGTAAATGTACTTCTTAATATAATTTTTGTTATTGTATTCCGGCTTGGTGTTTGTGGTGTCGCTATCGCTACCGCATGATCCACGATGCTATCTGCCTTTCTTGTGATACGACACCTGGAACGTGAGATCCCCACATTGCATTTATCTCCGTTTAAATGCAATGTCAGCTCCGGCTTCATTCTGCCAATTCTTAATATCGGTATTCCTTCGGCTGTTCAGGGATCGGTATTCTGCTTTGCCAATATATTTGTACAGGCTTCTGTAAACAGCTTTGAATCTTATGCGATTGCGGGCAGTACGATTGCCATGAATTTTGAATATTTCGCTTATTATGTGATTACTGCATTCGGACAGACTGCAACTACATTTACCAGCTAGAATTACGCTGCCGGGGTATTAAGAGGCACCGGGCATTCCTTATATCCTGCCATTGCTACGATTGTAGGAACCTGTTGTCTGCATATCCTGTGGATATGCACGATTTTCAAGCACTATAAAACATTGGATATTTTATACCGCGCCTTCCCGGTTTCATGGGTCGTAACGATAATGCTTATGGCTGCAGGTTTTATGATTATCCGTCCATAAGGAACAGTATCACTACAGATCATACTGTATGAAATTGTTATTATGGACAAATCCCTCTCTTTCCACTTGGACATCCAAAATATGCAATTTTTTCCACAAAAGACCTTCTTCTTATACATCTTCTTGCTACGAAGCATTGATTTATCTATTCTAATTATGTACAAGTGATAAGATTGCTTGTGTTATATGACCTAGATTTCCATTTGTGCATTTTGAGTCATATAAGTCAGCCTGATTTTCATGTTTTGTATGACCTGGATTGCTATTTGTGCATTTTAAGTCATATGATTCAGCTTAATTTTCATATTCTATATGACCTAGATCTCTATTTGTACATTTTAAGTCATATAAGTCATCTTGGATTCATTTTTTTGTATGACCTAGATTACCATTTGTTCATTTTTGGTCATACGGCTAAGATCGAATGGATCATCTACTTGGTATATATAACAACAAAGCTTTTTCCTGCTGCAATATCCGTAACACGAATATTTTCAAACCCCGCCTGCTTCCCCATTTCGATCAACTGCTCCGGCTCATATTTTTTAAAACCTTTCTCTGTATAAGAAAGACGGTCAAGCCATTCCTTTGTATACACAACATTATAAAATGATGCGCCCTTTTTCAGTGCTCTATGTATTTCCGATAAGCCTTTCACCGGATCACTCCAGAAATAAATCGTATTGATCGACGTTACCGCTTCAAAATTGTTATCTGCATACTTTAAATTACAGCAATCTCCAATATCCAGAAATAGCTTTCCATCATCGACTGCCTTGCTATTTCTTTTTGCCGCCTGTATTTTCATATCTTCCGAAATATCGATTCCATACAAGTTCGCTTTTGTCTTTTTATAAATACACCGAAGCAGATAACCATTTCCGTAACCAATATCCAATACCTTATCCTGATCGGAGACATGAAGTAATGAAACCACCTTCTTATACATTGCCTTGTTAATCATATTCATAATAACACAGCAAATCTTACCAACAAAGCCTTGTGGATTTCCAAATTGTCTTCCTATATATTCTGTAAATTTACTCATTTTTCTACTCCCACTTGAAGTTTAATGTCTTCCTATGATTACTATGAATCACTACGAACATAAAATGTAGCTCTTCCAGATCCCTTTTTTAAAAGAACACCTTCTTCTAATAATTGCTTCAATGCCAGTTCTACTGATTTTATTCCAATGGTGAATGATGCTCAACATATATTTTACAAAGGGAGTTACATCTATTCTTAGCAATCTTACTTTCAATTTAGAATAATCAAACTCTCTCATTTGAAGTTCCTTTCTCCCAATTATAATTTTTTGAGAGAAAATCAAATATACAATTATAATTCCAGCAGCATCCCGTATCCATACTTATCATTTGGCAGTTTCTGAAAGCCGGATTTTTCATAAAATGGCTCTTTTCCCGGATTCGCATACAGACTGCATGCCAGTTTTATATCGCCCACCGCATTCTGCTTCAAATATGCTAATACATGTCCGATTAATTCCTTCCCTAATCCTCTGCCCTGAAAATCCGGACTGATGATTACATCTGTGATGTATGCATCGGTAAGCAGGTCTGTAAGGACACGGACAACTCCGACGGTTCTTCCATCGCAAACAGCATTTACAAGGAATGTGGTATTGGTAAGAACTGTTTTGGCCTGTTCGTTTGTCAGCTTCTGAAATCCGACAGATTCCCTTAATCTGCAAAATTCCTCTGTTGAAATTGTATTTTTAAACGTAATCGTATCGCTCATTTTTGCCTCCATACACAAAATTCTACCTCATATCCCCGGATATGCACAAGCGGGTAGTTGATCCAACTACCCGCCTGTTCTGTCTGCTGTTCTTATGTAAGTTACAATCCGTATCTGTGACGCTGCATCAAATCTCTATCAGTTCGTAATCGCGTGTTCCAAGTCCGATCTTCTCTGCATGCTCGACACAGGTTCTCCAGTTTGTATCCGGATGTACGACATGGAAGTGGTCATGTGATGCATCATGGTCGTGCTTCTTATTCTCACCAAGGATACTGTTTTCTAATACCGGCTGACGGTTGCAGGCATCTGCACATGCCATATCAAGTGCCACCGGATCAAAGGAAGCAAACATTCCGACATCCGGTATGATCGGTCTGTCATTCTCACTGTGGCAGTCACAGTTCGGTGACACATCACAGATCAGGGAGATATGGAAGCATGGACGATCCTTGCATACGGCAAGGGAATACTCTGCCATGCGGTAATTTAACAGGTCAAACGAGTTCCAATTCGTCGGGGAAACCGCATCCTTCGGGCAGACACCGATACAGCGTCCGCAGCCCACACACTTATTCTGGTCGATCGATGCCTTATGATCGGTAACGACTGCCGCGCTGTGCGCACAGATCCTGGTACATGCACCACAGCCCACACACAGGGACTGATCCACTTCCGGCTTACCGGAGCAGTGCATCTCCATTTTACCTGCACGGCTTCCGCAGCCCATGCCGATATTTTTAAGAGCTCCGCCAAAGCCGGCATTCTCATGTCCCTTAAAATGGGTCAGTGAGATAAATACATCAGCATCCATTACCGCACGTCCGATCTTTGCTTCCTTCACGTACTCGCCATCGATCGGAACTAAGGTCTCATCCGTTCCCTTCAAGCCATCTGCAATGATCACATGACAGCCGGTAGAAAATGGGGAAAATCCATTCTCATAAGCAGTATCCATATGATCTAATGCATTCTTGCGGCTTCCGACATATAATGTGTTACAGTCTGTCAAAAATGGCTTTCCGCCACATTCCTTGACAAGATCTGCCACGACCTTCGCATAGTTTGGTCTTAAAAATGCAAGGTTGCCAAGTTCTCCGAAATGGATCTTGATCGCTACATATTTATCCTCAAAATCAATGTTCTTCATGCCTGCCGTGATACAGAGCCTGCGAAGCTTCTGTAAGAGATTCTCCGATCCGGTCGTTTTAAAGCTTGTGCAATATACCTTTGACTTTTCCATTTGTATTCCTCCGTTTCCAATGTCATTCGATGCACTTATTATAAAATCTTTCTCATTAACGTGCAACCAAAATCATGGAACTACGTGCTCTATTCTGTCCTCTCATATACGATCTGACCGTCTATGATCGTATACCGGATCTCATTCTCATAGACAAACGGACTACCCTTAATCAGGACAAAGTCTGCATCCTTGCCCACCTCGATCGAACCGACACGATCCGAGACTCCGATATGACGTGCCGCATTGATCGTAATTGCACGCAGTGCATCCTGCTCCTTCATCCCGGAGCGGATTGCCATTGCCGCGCATAATGTCAGATATTGCTCCTGTACAACCGGTGAATCGGTAATAATCGACACCTGACAACCTGCATCTGCAAGGATTCCCGGTGTTGCAAAGCTCTTGTTCTCTAACTCCTTTTTCGTAGCATGTCCAAAGGATGGACCGACTGCAAGGGAATACGGTTCCTTTGCAAGCTCTTCTGCAATCAGATGTCCTTCGGTACAGTGATCGAGGGTCAGTCCGATGTCAAATTCCTTCGCGACACGGATCGCTGTAAAGATATCATCCGCCCGGTGTACATGTGCCTTAAGCGGCATCTGTTTATGCAGTACCGGAAGCAATGCTTCTAACTTTGCATCATACGCCGTTTTATTCTTTTCATAATCGATTGCCTGATAAAACATTTCACGCAGCTTTGCCGCGATCGTCATCCGGCAGTAGATCGATTTTTCCCGGTAACAGTTCTTCGGATTTTCTCCAAAGGCACACTTCATCGCCGCCTTTTCCTTTACGATCATATCATCCACGCGGCATCCGGCGGTCTTTATTACCGCAAATGTCCCGCCTAAGACATTCGAGCTGCCCGGTCCTGTCGCCACACAGGTGACGCCTGCCTGTCTTGCCATCGCAAAGGTCGGATCCATCGGGTTGATCCCATCAACTGCCGACAACTGCGGTGTAATGCAGTCGTTTAATTCATTGAAATCCTCCTGTGCAAAACCACCCGTATACCCATCCAGACCAAGATGACAATGTGCCTCCACAAAGCCAGGATAGATACGGAGTCCATCTGCATCTATGATCCTTGCCTCGTTGACCACCCTGCCCTCTATGATCTCCTCGATCCGTTCAATTTTTCCGTCTTTTACCAGAATGTCTGCTACATACGGATCATCCTGAACCGCATCATAGATATCTGCCTGCTTAATTAAAAGATAAGTACTCATTTCATTCCCTGACTTTCCATAAAAAGTGTACGCATGCTTTTACTGTATAAGAAATTTCTTACACAGATTCAGGTGTGAAAAAATCCTTCCAAATTTTATAATTGAAAAAATGTAAAAATATGTTCCGCAAACATTTGCAACGCTCATCGTGAACTAACTGCTAACTGCAACCATACAAGTTCAGCAAAGGCTTCACTTGTGGTTTTCGTAAGCAGTGGATTTCACTCGCAGCTAAAAGCGCAAATAAAAGTTTGCTTTACATATTTTGTGCATTTTGCCCTTTTAATATAAAAAAGAATCTTTCGACACCCTAATCTGTATAGGTGTGCACACTTTATAAAAAAATGATCTCTAAGAAAGAACTTACCTGCATATAATAAAAGGATACCGCTTAAAGTGGGTGTGAGAATGTGCATTATACAATCCTGCCAGAGAATCTAAAAGAGTTTTTTCATGTGATCGACGGATGTGAACGGGAGGTGGAGCTGCTGACACAGGACGGATTTCATCTGAACCTGAAATCCAAGCTTTGCCAGTATGTGGCACTGACCAGCATTTTTTGCAATAAGAAAAGAAAGGAATGCACCATTGTGACACATGCGAAAAAGGATACCGAACGCATCCTGCGTTTTCTGGTTTTCGAACAGCACAAAAATAGTTGGTAATTCAAAATATCTTGTCCGGGGAAGGTTGTCACATTTTTAAAAATATGTTACAATCGTCATATCGCCTTGTATGAACGAGACATATTTTGTAAGGAACGTGAAGGAGGAGCCATATATGAGTAAGGTCGCAATTCTTACTGATAGTAATAGCGGATTAACGATGACAGAAGCGGAGAATCTTGGAATCCATCTGCTTCCGATGCCTTTTTTTATAAATGGAAACACACATTTAGAGGGAGTCGATCTGACAGAAGAGGAGTTTTACCGGCAGTTATCCGATAACGCGGAGATCTCTACTTCCATGCCTGCTGTTTCCGATGTAACAGATATGTGGGACCGGTTATTAGAAGACCATGAGGAAGTTGTTTATATCCCGATGTCAAGCGGATTGAGCAGTTCCTGTGAGACAGCGATCATGTTATCACAGGATTATGATGGTAAGGTTCAGGTTGTGAATAACCAGCGTATCTCCGTTACACAGAAGCAGTCAGCAATCGATGCAAAGACACTGGCATCGCGTGGCATGAATGCAGAGCAGATCAAACAGTACTTAGAGGGCTGGAAGTTCGAATCCAGTATCTATATTATGGTAGATACCTTATATTACCTGAAAAAGGGTGGCAGAATCACACCGGCGGCAGCTGCACTTGGTACACTGTTAAAGTTAAAGCCGGTATTGCAGATCCAGGGTGAGAAGTTAGATGCATTTGCCAAGGCAAGAACGATCAAGCAGGCAAAAAGCATTATGATCCAGGCAATGTTAGATGACTGTAAGAACCGCTTTGGTGATGCAAGCGGCAAGACCGTACATCTGTATATTGCACATACTCAGAACCGGGAGGCGGCAGAAGAGTTCCGCAAGGAGATCGCAGAGCATTTCCCGGATCAGGAGATCGAGATCGATCCATTGCCAATGAGTATTGCATGTCATATCGGACCTGGTTCACTGGCAATTGCATGCAGCAAGCGGATTGATGCATAGCTGGTTTCTATGCTTTGATCAGAATGCATAAATGACAAAGAAGCAGGATACAACAATAGAAGGAATTTTTGAAAAGAACAGTGATTTTGGATCAGTTGTCCAAAGTCGTTGTTCTTTTTTTTCTGCCGGTGCATATATTGATAAGAGTATAGTCTGCAGGGGATGGAGGAGTGATGCATGGAGATTATGATTGTAGACGATCACCCGCTGGTACGTTATGGGATCCGTCAGGTGATACAAACGGAAGATCCCGCAAGTGTTGTCTACGGAGCCGGAACGGTAGGTGAAGCAGTCAGCCTGATTACTGCCCATCCGTTAGATCTGGTGTTTGTAGATGTTTTTTTGCAGGGAGAAAGCGGATTTTCCTTTATTCAACAGGCAAAAAGGATCCGGGATGGTGTGAAATATATTATGCTGACTTCTTCCAGACAACGGGAAGATTTTCTGATGGCATGGGAAATGCGGTTAGATGGATATATTGTAAAACAGGCAGCGATCGAAGACATCCGATATGCGATCCGTCTTGTCAGCCGTGGCGGTCAGTTCTTTTCCCCGGAAGTGTCGATCGCATTAAAGCACTATGATGGCAGAAAGCGGGAGGACATTCTGACAAAGCGGGAGCAGGAAGTGTTTGCACTGCTTCAGGAGGGACGCACCAATGCACAGATCAGCGAGGAACTGTTTATCACGGAATCTACAACGAAAAAGCATGTCAGCAATATTTTAGCGAAGCTGAATTTAAAGCACCGGGTAGAAGCGGCATTATATAGGGAAGAGAAAAAAGAGTCCTGTGAGAAATAGATTTTGCAGGCAAAGAGAAAGGCGTGGTTATTCGTATGAAGATCAGAAAATATCGTGTGGGA
>OBLI01003380.1_pt1 | contig 12322 bp, 4 predicted proteins | sample 1519701 | NCBI WGS metagenome assembly OBLI01 (sample SAMEA3663005, study PRJEB22513) | pig gut metagenome | biome: pig gut; feature: pig-associated habitat; material: faeces | place: France | collected 2012 | reverse complement strand
GGCAAATATTGCCAACGAGTACGCTACCAAGCGTTATCGCTCGAACCTGATCAACTGGGGTATGCTTCCATTCCTGATCCCCGCAGGCGATTTACCGTTCAAGAATGGTGATTATATCTGGGTACCACAGATCCGCGAGGCAGTGGAAGACAAGTGGAGCGAGATCAAGGCATACGCAGTCAGTGACGGACAGTTAAAAGAGTTTACGATGACATTAGGCGATTTGACAGATGACGAACGCGAGATCATCTTAAAAGGATGCCTGATCAATTACAACCGGGTGTCTTAGTTACAAAAGAAATTTTTATAAGGGGATAGAATGGAACCACAAAAAAACGACAAAACAGAGAAAAGATCCCATTGGGACATGCGGCCGTATCTCGCAATTGGCGGAATGGCATTTATCGTATTTTGTTGTTGTCTGGTTGTCGGCTTTGTGTTCTTTCGCTTTGACAAGGTCTCTCAGGTCTGGTCAAAGATCATGGGTGCCCTGCAGCCGATCATCATAGGTGGGATATTGGCATATCTGCTGAATCCCATCCTGTGCTTTCTGGAAAGTCGCCTGCAGCAGATCTTTTTACACAGAGCGAAAAACAAAGCCGCCGCGAAAAAGAATATCCGGGTGGTAGCCTCCATTGCGACGATCCTGTTTTTCATTCTGATCGTTGTGATGATCTTTTATCTGATGATACCGGCATTGATCGCCAGCATCACCAGTCTGGTAGATTCGATGGATGAGCGTCTGGAAGCATTTATCATCTGGTATGAAAACTACGATTTCAAGCTGAATCTGTTTGGGAAAAAACCGATTGCATGGGAAAATTATCTGACAACGGCGATCAACTATGTGAGAGACTGGTTTGACACCAGCGTCGTACCGCGGATGCAGGAATACGTGACCGTCATCACATCGGGCGTATACAGCTTTGTCATCATGATCAAAAACGTGCTGATCGGTCTGATCGTGGCGGTCTATATGCTGATGGATAAAGAGCGGTTTGAAGGACAGACAAAAAAGATCCTGTTTGCCTGTCTGCCGACAAAGACAGCCAACAATGTGCTGCAGACCACGCATCAGTGCAATAAGATCTTCGGTGGTTTCGTGATCGGAAAGATCATCGATTCCATCATCATCGGGCTGATCTGCTTTATCGTATGTACGATCATACAAATGCCATACACCCTGCTGGTCAGTGTCATCGTGGGAATCACGAATGTCATCCCGTTTTTCGGACCGCTGATCGGAGCAGTTCCGTGTCTGATCATCATCACGATCAATCGACCATTGTATGGACTGTATTTTCTGATATTTATCCTGATCCTGCAGCAGGTAGACGGAAATATCATCGGACCAAAGATTCTGGGAAATACAACCGGGTTATCGTCGTTTTGGGTCATTTTTGCAATTATGATCGGCAGCAGTCTGTTTGGCGTATCGGGTATGCTGATCGGCGTACCGGTATTTGCTGTGATCTATTATCTGGTCAAAAGGCTGATCGAGCATCTCCTGCAGCGGAAAAAACTGACAGTAGATACACTGGAATATACGACAGTGACAAGCGTCAATCCCGAAAACGGACAACTGAAACGGGATGACTGGAACCGTTATGAGTCCTATCAGGTAGGCAAGAAAAAACAGAAAAAAAAGAAAACAGAACAGAAAGAACAGGAGTAAAAATCCTGTTCTTTTTTTTGACAGACAAGTCCACCTATGGTAAACTTAAAAAGAGTGTAACGATAGAGAAAAACATTCCAAGCAAACCTGTTGTAGAGGTGAATATTTTGGATAAGTATGAATTTCAATTAAAATTAGATGAAATAGAGTCTCTGGTCAACGACAAGAATTATGCGAAAGCAGCAGAATTGGCAGATACGATCAATTGGCGAAAAGTGAGAAATATCTCCACACTGATGATGATCGGAGAAGTCTATCAGCAGACCAAGCGTTATGAGGACTGCAAGGATATCCTGTTATCGGCATATGAGAGATCCCCAATCGGTAAAAAGATCATCTACCGGCTGGCAGAAATCGCCATTGAAGCAGGACAATTAGAAGAAGCAAAAGAATATTACGATGAATTTGTAGATATCGCGCCCCATGATTCGGGAAAATATGTACTTCGGTATCGGATCAGCCAGGCGAAAAAAGAACCCTATACCGAACAGATCAAGATCCTGAATGATTTCAAGGATCAGGAATACACGGAAGAATGGGCTTATGAACTGGCATACCTGTATCACAAAGCCGGTATGACAGATAAATGTATCGAGAGCTGTGATGAGCTCATCCTCTGGTTTGGAGACGGCCCGTATGTAGAGAAGGCATTGGAGTTGAAAATGCTCTATCAGCCGCTTTCACCGGAGCAGGAAGAAAAGTACAAAGAATTTCGCAGAAATCGAAGCGGAATTATCGAAGTCAGACCGCAGGAGCAGTTTCATTCCGGGGAGATCGTGACCAAGCCGTTGGAGATCCCGGAGGTGCAGGTCAATGCTGGGATACTCAATACCCAGAATCTGCAGGAAGAAATTGCCAAAGGCATACAGCAGATCATGGAAGCTACCGAGAAGGAGACCGTCAGCGATACGATGGATTCCATCAAAAAGCTGGTGGAGGATATTCCGTATCTGCAGCCGCTTTTGCAGGATGAGCCGGCAGGTGAACCGGAGCCGGATTACGAGACGGACGCAGAGATCGACCGCAGTATCAATCTGAATTTTCAAGAGCTTCTTGCAGAAGAATCGGATGGACAGATCAGTATGTCGCTTCCGCAGCAGACGGCAATTGAGCGTCAAATCACCGGACAGCTGACAATTGAAGATATCTTAGCAGAGTGGGAAAAGACAAAACGGGCGGCAGAAGCCGCAATGGAAGACGCCCAGCAGAGAAAACTGGAATCCGCCAAAGCCAAAGCATTGCATGAGGCAGAGGATATGATGGAGCGGCTGTCGGCAGTGATCCCGCAGTTGGACGCAGGCGCAACCACAAAGGAATTGGTGGAACAGGCATATGAGAACCCGACCGGAGAGACCGTTGAGGCGGCAGTCGGAGCGATGCAGAGTGTCAATGCGAAGCTGCAGGAAGAGATTGACCGGCTGAGTGCGACAGAAGAAGAGACAGCTGATATTGATTTTGAACAGAGTATTGTATCTAATATAGAGTCTGAGATTCAGGCGGAATTACAGGAGAAACATCCGGAGCAGACAACCGGCGAGCCGGAACCCGAAGAGGAAGCTGCGGCAGAGATTGGCGCAGAACCGGAAGAGGAAGCAGCACTGGACGCGAAGCTGCAGGCGGTCACCGAACATGCAGCGCCTCATGTGACCAGAGAGATCGAACGGCCGGAGCTGATGCGGGCGACAAAGGAATTCCCGGATCTGACGTCTATTTTGAAAAAAGATCCGTTCCAGTCCAAAGCATCCGAACTGGTTGACCCGGATATTCCTACTGATACCGAGCAGACCGCAGAGAAGCAATTAGAAAGCGTGGGAGAGGAAGTTTCTGAAAACAGCGCATCATCCATTGAAAACGATGCATCGGCGGAGAGCGTAGGTGACGGCACAGATGATTCCATAGCAAAGGTGATGTCAGATTGGGAACTGATCAAAAATATGCCAAAGGACCCGACCACACCATTACCGGAGATCGATCTGGATGTGTTGGACGAAATAGAGATCAAACCGGGCAAGAAATTTCAGCCGATCAAGAAGCTGGAACCGGCAATGGCAGAAGATTTTTCCTACTTTATGAAGGTCGATCAGATGGAAAACCGCATATGCAAGGCATTAAATGAATGTGCAGAGCATATGCTGTATACAGCAACCAGTGACAAAGGAAATCTGATCATAGAAGGTGCGGCAGGATGCGGCAAGACGAAGATTGCCACCTGTTTTGTCAAAGCCCTTGAGACACTGACCGAGAAGAAAGCAAAACAGGTAGGAAAGATCAACGGCGATGTGCTCAATCACAAGGACATCGCATCTGTGATGGGCAAGATCAGCGGCGAGTGCCTGATCATCGAACATGCAGGTGAGATCTCCAAAGAGACGGCCATGAGACTTGCTTCGTTTCTGGCAGGGGACCTGAAAGGCACCTTTGTGATCCTGGAGGATGACAGAGACGGAATCAAGAAAGCGCTGAGCAAGGATGAGAAGTTTGCAGCCTGCTTTACCAGTCAGATCGTTGTTCCGTATTTTACGAATGATGAGCTGGTAGAATTTGCGATCACCTATGCCAAAGAAATGGGATATACGATAGAAAATATGGCATTGCTGGCACTTCACACGAAGATCAACAATATCCAGAGACTGGATGAGGCGACTACCCTCGTGGAAGTCAAGGAGATTGTCGATGAAGCCATCGATCGCGCGGAACGGGGCGGAATCAAGAAGGTATTCGGCATCATCACCGCAAGAAGATATGATGAGGAAGATTATATCGTACTTCGGGAAAAAGATTTTAAGGATTAAAATAAAAGATAAAGGAGAAGGGTGTTATGGGAAACTTTTCAGAATTGGATATGTACCTGTTCGGACAATCTACACATTATGACATTTACAAAAAATTTGGAGCGCATCTCGTAACAGAGAACCGGAAAAAGGGAACACGGTTTACCGTGTGGGCACCAAATGCCAAAAATGTATGGGTTGTCGGAAGCTTTAATGACTGGAATGAGACAAGTCATCCGATGGAGCGAATTGAGCCGACAGAGAGAGGTATTTATGAACTGTTCATTCCGGGTGTACAGGAAGGCGATCTCTACAAATACCTGATCGAGACGAAACAGGGAGCAAAACTTTACAAAGCAGATCCATATGCCAATGCCGCAGAGCTTCGTCCGGGAAATGCATCAAAGGTCGCAGACATCGAGCATTTCAAATGGACAGACAGCGCATGGATGAAGGATCGCGCGAAAAAAGACATCTACAGCGAGCCAATGGCGATCCTTGAGGTACATCCGGGTTCATGGATGCGTCATCCGGGCAGAGATGACGACGGATTTTATACCTACCGCGAATTTGCGAAATCGCTCGTCGATTATGTCAAGGACATGGGTTATACCCACGTAGAATTGATGGGAATCTCAGAGTATCCGTTTGACGGTTCCTGGGGCTATCAGGTGACCGGATACTATGCACCGACCTCACGTTACGGATCACCGGAAGATTTCGCATACCTGGTGGACTATTTACATAAAAACAAGATCGGTGTCATCTTAGACTGGGTACCGGCACATTTCCCAAGAGATGCCCACGGCCTGGCAGAGTTTGACGGAACCTGCCTGTATGAATACGCAGATCCGAGAAAAGGCGAGCATCCGGATTGGGGAACCAAGATTTTTGATTACGGCAAGAGCGAAGTAAAGAACTTCCTGATCGGAAGTGCTCTGATGTGGATCGAGCATTACCATGTAGACGGACTCCGTGTAGACGCAGTTGCGTCCATGCTCTATCTGGATTACGGCAAACAGGACGGTCAATGGGTGGCAAACCAGTACGGCGAGAACAAGAACTTGGAAGCCATCGAATTTTTCCGTCATATCAATACACTGATCATCGGCAGAAACAAAGGCGCGCTCATGATCGCCGAGGAATCTACCGCATGGCCACAGGTAACCGGAAAGTCCGAAGAAGGCGGATTGAACTTCAGCATGAAGTGGAACATGGGCTGGATGCACGACTTCCTCGATTACATGAAGCTGGATCCGTATTTCCGCAAAAACAATCATCATAAGATGACATTTGCCATGAGCTACAACGAGAGCGAAAAATACATCCTCGTATTATCCCATGACGAAGTTGTTCATCTGAAATGCTCGATGTTAAACAAGATGCCGGGTTACGAGGTAGATAAATACGCGAACCTTCGTGTGGCATACACCTACTTCATGACGCATTCCGGTAAAAAGCTGTTGTTCATGGGACAGGACTTCGCACAGGAGAGAGAGTGGAGCGAGGCAAGAGAGCTGGATTGGTATCTCCTGGGAGAAAAACCACATCAGCAGATCCACGACTATATGAGAGATCTTTTACATATTTACCGCAACTATCCGGCACTGTATGAGCTGGATACTACCTGGGCAGGCTTCCAGTGGGTCAATGCGGATGACGCGGATCGCAGTATTTACAGCTATATCCGCAAATCCAAAGATGGCAAGAAAGCACTGCTTGTCGTATTGAACTTCACACCGGTTGCCAGAGAGGATTACCGTGTCGGTGTTCCGGTTCCGGGTTCTTACAAGCTGATCATGAACAGTGATGATCCAAAATACGGCGGAAACGGCGCGAAGGTTCCGAAGAGCTGCCGCACAAAGGCCGGCGAATATGACAATCTGCCATATTCCATCAAATATCCGCTTCCGGCATACGGCGCAGCGATTTTCGAATTTGATTATGACCAGACGGGCAAAAAACCTGCCAAAAAGCTGTTAAAAAAACCGGCAGCAAAAAAGACCAACAAATAACTTGATAATGAACTTATAGAATCACAGATAACGCTCAGTTTTATGACTGGGCGTTGTTTGCCCTATAAAAACCGTGAAAATTTAGAAAAAATTGCAATATTTTTTGCTCATAAGTGTAAACTCTTCACATTTTTAACCGAAATATAAGGAAAGCAACAAAAGGGATAGTCTGTGGTTTGGGAGTAAATTGTCAGACTATTCAGCAAATTTTGTATCAATCAAGGAAAATACAATGTCTCACGCAGGAGACAAAATTTTGATGAAATAGATGAAACATAAACCCCGGTTTTGAAAGGATGGGCACGCGTATGTACAAGGACGTAAAGAAAAAATTAATAGCATTGGTGTTATCAATCTGTATGGTAGCGGCAGTGATTGAGGTCGTGCCGATCGTGCGTGCTGCTGCGAATTTAAATTCGAATGGAGAATATGAGATTACCGGTCAAAGATCTGGTTCAAATACAACGCAGACTTTTAGAGTAAAGGTACGTAATGCGACTTTTACCTATGACGGCGAGTTACATTGGCCGGAATTGGATTATGTATTAGATGAATCAGGTAATGAAGTTTCTGGGGTATACATAGATGAAAAGCAGAAACAAAGGGATGCAGGTACATATGGTTGTAAGTTAAGTGCAACGGGATATAGATTTTCAGAAGACGAGTCGAATCAGATACCTCTTATCATTAATCCGGCAAAGATTAAGTCGTTGACTGTAACCTATAATTCAGATGAAACGTTGAAATTGAAGACAAATGACGGTGTGAAACCAACTGTCACAAAGGTTGAAGCGTCAATTGGTACAACATCGCAAAAAACGATGGAATTGACTGCGGATCAGTATACAGTTACATCGATTAATACAGTTGGCGAGAATCTGGAATCGATACTCACGGTAAAAAATGATAAAGGAAATTTTGCGCCCGACAGCCAGTTGACGCATGCCATAAAATGTGATGTAGCATATGATCTGGAAGAGAATCATATGTACAAAGTAGAGTTTACGGATGGAGGCGAAACTGATTATACAGGAAATGCCGTGACACCGGAAATTAAGATCATCAAAATTGAGGATCCAAAGGTCGTACATGATGTGACATCTGATTTTATTGTTACATATGATGGATCTACGAGTCGTCCGCAAGCGGCAAAGACCTATGAGGTGAGAATAACACCTGCGGGGGGTGACAAGAGTTACAGTGTAGTTGGTGGTCAGTATTTTACAGGAACTTATAAAGGATTTTATACAATTCGAAAAAAGAGTTCTAAACAATTACATGTATATGTTGATGGACCAAATTCAAGTCGTATAGATTTGATGGATAGCAAGAATTATTTGTACCTGGATTATAAAGATGGTGCAATGGTTACACCAACTAATATTAAAGTTCAGGATGACAAAGGAACGGTCGATTGTGATATCAGTTATGAAAATGCAGACAAGGCTGGTCCTGCGATAATGATCGTCACGCCAAAGTCAACCACCAATTATACAGGGGAACTTCGCATTGAGTATTTTATTCGTAGTGAGTTGAAAATACAGTCTTTTGAGTTTGATGGATATGGTGCGGGTGTGAACAAGTTGGTTTACAGCGGCTCTTTTCCGAGTTTACTGAATATTCAGGTGACAAATCAGTCAGATCAGCTTTTGGATCAGGGATCAAACTACGACTACGAGGTATTTTTCGATTATTATGATACCGGTGCCAATGCATGGGCAAATGCGGATCTGACACCTGCAGCAGCCGCAACGAACGCAAACATGAAGGCAGCCGGAAAGAAAAAGATCATTGTCAAAGGTCGCAATGGATATTATGGAAGCAACATTGAACAGCCATTTGAAATTGCGAAGGTAGATACCGAAAACTATGGTTCTCGTTTTTCAATTGAGTTTACAAGTCCGGCGAATTATTACAATTATGACGGAACCGCAAAGGAACCGACTATTAACCTGAAGTATACGGTTGATGCATCATCGGAAACGGTAGACCCGATTTATTACACGAAAGAGTATTCGAATAATGTCAATGCCGGTCAGGCGACGTTGAAAGTAACCTTTAAGGATAACAGCAATTATTCCGGTACATTGACACAAACCTTCCAGATCAAAAAGCTGAGTTTGGATGACGTCGTGATCGTAGGGGCTCCGTTTACCTACAACCGCACACCGATCGAGCCGGAGCTTCGGATCCAAAACGGTACAAGCGGTGTCGATTACGCAATGGTAAAAGGTAAAGATTATATACTCATCGATGATGAGGGTACGGAGATCACAGGTGATCCGGCAACCAATGCGGGAACCTATACGATCAAGATTAAAAATAGCAATACGACCAACATCGACGGTGCGGTTGTTACCAGAAGCTATACGATCAATAAGGCAAACATTAATGATGTGACCGGTTTTACGTTAAAAGGCGTCAATAACGGAGAAATCGAGTGGAACGGTGGAACCATGGAGCCGGAATTGTCCGGTTCATTGCTGGTTGCAGGCGAAGACTATACCTATGTGTATACGGATAATTCTGCTGTGACTAGTGGTGCGTCAGTTGTGATCACAGCAACTCCGAGTGGAAACTACACCGGCCAAAAGAAGCTGTACTTTAAGATCACACCGCGCTCACTTCGTCAGAGCGATATCGTGACGACGGGAAGTTCGGTGACATTTAACACCTCTACAAATAAATTTGATATCACCTTAGACATCGAAGATGAAGCCAGAGGCAGCTATGCACTTAGGGATAGCGCAGACTATGATGTCTCACAGGTGGCATATTCCGTAGATGGCTCTATCTGGGTGACGCAGGCAACTACCGCCATCAAGGACCTTGAAAAAGCGGGATATTATAAGGTCACTATTACCGGAAAAAATGATTATAAAGATACTCGTACGATCCTGTTATCCTGCGGTATCAATCTCGCAGAGGGTTATTCAGTGCATCTGGACACCCGTGCGCAGAAATATACTTACGATGGAGATCCACATACACCGGCAGCGATATATGTATCCGTTGTTAATGAAAATAACAGTGTAGTTCCAAGTGACTGCTATACGATCTCTTATGCCAGAACAGACAATGTCAGAAATGATCCGTATGCTACGGTGGGAAAAATCTATGTCGTTGCAACCGGTAATCCGGAGAAAGGCTATTACGGAAAGACGGTTATCTCTGAGGAAGAAGACGCCTATTATCGTATCCTGCCGGCACAATGGAAGAGCGGTACCTATGAAATTACCGTAGATACGGAAGGTGGAATTACTTATGATCCGGAGCGAAACACGAACGATATTCCAGAGGTAATTGTCAAATATGAGATAAAACGCGATATTTGGAAGACGCTGGAAAAAGGTGTTGATTATAAATTAAATTGGGATGATTCGAATTTTGACAAGAACACTTTGCTTACAGCCGGAGACAAGAGCGTCTGGGTAACCGGTATCGGCAATTATGGAGATGCGGGTAACTACAAAAGGGGTACTTATACGGTTGCCCCGGTCAAGCTGCACGAGTCGATGGTAAAGAAAGTAGAATCTTCCACCTATGCGGATGGAAACCCGAAGTTTACCTTGGTATATCATGATTATACGCTGGAGCAGACTGTCAGCAGCAGTCAGATCAAAGACTTTACCTGTGTGGTATCCGGCAGTGGACTTACCTATAATCCGGTTAGTGGAAAATATGAGACTGTCTATATCCTGACAGGTAAAGGAAACTATACCGGACAGATCAAAGTTGCCATTGAAGTGACCAAAACAAATCTGTCAACGGCGGACTTTGCGGATTCGGCCTCTGCTGCATTAGAGGGACAATTTTATGTCATCTGGAATGAGGCGGAGCTGCTGATTAAGGATGCAAATCTTCCACAGACCAGTCGAGAGAAAAAACGACCGGAGAACTTTACTGTCATGTACAAACCAATCGGCGGTGGCACACCGTTTGCATTGGAAAAAGGCAAGGATTATGAGATTGTACAGAATGCTTATGGATCGAACAATGCACCGGGTCAGAATAATGGAGCAAACTATGTAACAATTAAGGGATGCGGTGGCTATGATGGAGAGAGACAATTAAAGTGTCTGCTATACATGGACATTGACAAAGCAGAGTTTGCGGAAGGAAGCACGATTACTTCCGGTGGAGCTGTTGATTCCACTGTGTTTGTAGAAGCTTATAATAACAATGATTTAGATTCATTAGTGAAATTATTATATGATTCCGGATCAGGTGCGACAGAAGTAGATGCTTCGCATTATGACGTAACCCTGGTAGAAAACAGTGCAACGGGATTTGGCTATAAGCATTTGCTGATTAAGGGAACCAAGCAGGACCCGTATTACTTTGCGGGAACCAAGCAGATCGTCATTCAGACCACCGGAAATCTGGAAAATGCAACGGTACTGATCAACAATGGAAAAGATGTGCTGTTTAAGGGTATTCCGGTGACCCAGCCGGCGATTTCTGTCAAAATTGGCAATAAGACTCTGACCAACGGAACGGATTTTGAAATAAAAGAATTTACCGGAAATGATACGATCGGGCAGGCGACAGTCACTCTGATCGGATTAGGAGATTACAGAGGAACCGAGATCACGAAGGAATTTAATATTGTATGTTCGCTGAGTGATGTAAAGATTCGTGTTGCGGATGAAGAGGATATCATGCGAGACTGTTCGATGGGCACACAGTTTAGTTATGCCTATACGGATGGAACTGCAGATCGCCCGGGCGTGCAGCCGGAGGTAGAAGTGTACCTGCCGAATGCAACCGGCGGAATGGGTGCCATGCTTCAACTGGATACGTCTTATGAGGTAAATTATCAGAATAGCGATCATGCAGGTGTAGCATCAATTGTCATTACACCGATTGCTGACCAGTTTTTGACAGGAAGCAGAACAATTTCGTATACGATCAGACAGACAAACATTGCACCGACAACTGCTGGATCGATTTCCTATAGCTTTAACCAGAGGGTAACTTATACAGGAAATGCAATTACATCCAGTGCGGACGGCGGATTGGATTTAGTCATCAAAGACAGCAATTGTAACGAGCAGACATTGGTGGAAGGTCGTGATTATGATGTCATCTATCAGGCAAATAACCGCACGGATGTGACCAGTGAATCGCGAGTGACAATCAATGCCAAGAATGGAAATTATACCGGAACCTATACGTTTTCATTTGAAATTATTCCAAAGAGCATTAACGCGGGCGATATCACAGTTGCAAACAGCCCGATCCGCATGACTTACACCGGAGACAAGATTATTCCGATTATTGATTTACAACAGACAGCCGGAAAGCTGACCGGACTTTTTGTAGATCAGGATTACGAGATTTATGGTTATTATGATGCCGGTGGACATAATCAGATCGGAGATGCTGCCCATGCGCCAAGTCAGCCGGGTTCTTACTATGTTGGAATCAAAGGAATCAATAATTACAATTCGACGAGACTGATTCCGTATGAAATTGTTGCAAAAGATATCAAGGATGTGGAGGTTACGTTTGTATCAACGGAGCATTGTATCGTTGATCCGAGAACAAACACGCCGCTTTGTACTTACGACGCAACTGCTCATGAACCGGCCGTAAAGGTCAGCTTTGAAGGACAGGAGCTGAGTACACAGGATTACATTGTCACATATACGAATAATGTCAATGCCGGTCAGGCGACAGTGACGATCTCGGCAAATACGAGTATAGAACGGCCAAAGTTTACCGGCTCAGTTGATGTCAATTTTGATATTAAGGCGAGATCCATTATAGATGATCTGATTGATTATCAGGGCATTACAGATGGACAGGAATTTCCGTTTGACGGCAATCCGGTAGAGCCTACGGTATCAATCACAGAT
>OBLI01003378.1_pt1 | contig 12325 bp, 8 predicted proteins | sample 1519701 | NCBI WGS metagenome assembly OBLI01 (sample SAMEA3663005, study PRJEB22513) | pig gut metagenome | biome: pig gut; feature: pig-associated habitat; material: faeces | place: France | collected 2012 | reverse complement strand
TAACATTCGCTTTGCATCTCGCAAACCCATTCCCGAAAAACTATCTCGCCGTTTTCCACCAGCCCGGCTCTCTGTACAGAATCGAATTACGGTACTCCTTTTGGTCATCGATTTTATGGATGAAGTTTTTAATTAGTTATTAGCTTACGCTTTCTTGAGAAATTTGTCAAGTTGATTCTTTACTAATTATTACTAAAAATATTTCTGTTCAAAATCCTCAAGCGACATTGGCTTTGCAAAATAGTAACCCTGGAAGGTTTCACATCCGATGCTCTGCAAGTAATCCAGATGCTCCGCTGTCTCAACACCTTCCACGATAACCGGAAGATTCAACTCTCTGGACAATACCATGATCGCCTTCAGAATCCTCTGGCAACGGTCTTCATCAATTCCGTTTTGCAGGAATTCCAGATCGATCTTTAGTACATCCACGGCAAGCGACTTGAGCATACTCAATGAGGAATAACCGCTTCCAAAATCATCCATCTCCACAACAAAGCCTGCCCGCTGCAAGCGTTCGATCAGCTTGGCCTGTTTCGGCAGATCTGACATCACCGCAGACTCTGTGATCTCGATCTTGAGCTTCGACGGATCCACATCATACTTGGTGACAAGATCCGAAAACTCATGAAAAATATCTAAAAACAGGAAGTCCTTGTTGGAGACATTGACAGAAATATAGTAGTCTTTTCCCTGCTTCTTCCAATCCGCCAGAATCTGGCACGCACGCTCCCACATATATTTATCCAGCTTTGTGATCATTCCGCTTTTTTCCAGAATCGGCAAAAAGACTTCCGGCAGCAGCAATCCCCTCGTCGGATGATTCCAACGGGCAAGTGCCTCAGCGCCACTGGACTTTCCGTCTATCGTCACCTGCGGCTGTAAATACAGTTCAAAACGCTTCTCAACCAATGATTCCTCAAACTGCGCGATCAACTGTTTTTCCTGGAGCAGACGGTTGCGAAGCCGGATATCGTAATAGGCAACCCGCTTCTGATAATCTCCCTTGATGTCATTGATCGCCATCATCGCACGATCACATGCCACGTGAATCGGTACATCCGGATCGTCAATCTCATATACGCCGATATAGGTCGTCAGAGGGAAGCTCAGATCCGCTTCAATATGTACGACCTCCGCCGGACCAACCACGAACTTTATTTCGCGAAAATCTTTTTTCCGCATCAGAAGCGCAAACCGGTCATTGGCAAGTCGTCCGTAAATCTCACCCGGAATCGTGCGTTCCTCAATTGCCCTGGCAATGTTGACCAACAGCTCATCCGCTTTCTTGTGTCCGAATACGTCATTGACCAGCTTAAAATTATGGACATCTGAGCAGACCATCAGATACCGTTCTCCCGGATGAAGCTTGAGTGCCTTTTCTGCCTGTTCATAAAAATATTCTTTGTTATATAATCCGGTGAGCCTGTCGTGATTTGCAAGATAACGTTCCCGGATCAGCGTATTCACTTCATTGGTTCGATCCTGCACTTCAATATATCCACCGATAAACCGGTTCTTTTCATCCATGAGACGCTGATGTCTCACCTTGAAGTAAACCTTTTCCCCTCCATCGCGCTCCAGCGTCCAATCATAGATAAAATCACGGTTCGGATTCTGGAAATTCCTGCGGCACCAGTTGAAGATGATATCCCGAAACGCTGTGGTTCCTCCTTCATCCAGCCTTTTTAACAATTTTTTTGCCATATCATTGGCATACATCAGACGCTGTTCATAATCGTACACCATGACTCCGTCCTGCATCGAATCGTTCATCAAAACCAGCGCAGAACTCATCACCCGCTTCGGCATAAACTCCACCGAGTAGAAATAGACTGCGATACCTGCCAGCGGATATCCTACTACCGAAAAGTTGAATACGGTTTTCGTCAGCATCTGCAGCAGATCCAATACCACAACTCCGGATAAGATCACCAGCACATTGACATATTTTGCTTTGTAGGCTTTCGGAACCCGAAGCATCTTCTGAAACATCGGAACAAAGCACAAAAAGACAAGGACATAAGCGAGGAATAAATGCAGCTGGAATCCGACACCGCCCTTATATGTATAAAATACGGAATTATCTTCGATGACCTTTGATACCGTAAAGGCATGGTGAAACAGGAAGTTCGTCTGCAGACTCAGACTGTCAATCATACAAACTGCAACCATAAACCACGGCTTGATACGTTTTTCCAGATCGAACTCACAATATTCCGAACTGAACCAGACCAATGCAAACAAAAGCCAGTCAACGGAAACAAAGAAGTTACCGTATGCCAGTGTCGATACCAGTTCATTTCCCGCTATCACCTGAACGATACAGGAAAGTAACGAATACAAGGACACTCCCAGCACCCATTTCAACTGATTTAACACAACCTTTTTATTTCTCAATGCATGGATAAAGGTTATCACCAGCATGATCATAACAATTCCATATACGACTGTAATTCCTATCTTCATGAGCATCCTCTCCTTATGCCTCGAACACCAATCCCAACAATTGATCTTCAGCAAACGGATCAAAGACGAAAAGTGTTCGTGATGTCATTTCCAGTATACCATTGTCTGTCATATTTTGTCTATTTTATCGGCAATTTATTTTGTTTTTTTATACGCTTTTCCGTTTCGCATACGCGGCAGAAAATCCGGTCCGCAGTCCCATTCGTCGCACATACCGCGGATACTCTCCCACGAAAATCCCACATCCTGATCCTGATTGTTCCGACACCGTTCCACACCCGAATTACAATCCATCACGGAAAAATGATACCTCTGTTTCAGACATTCTTCCATAATCTCATAGGTCATTCCGTGATCATACAAATGATAAAAGAAATCCTTGTATACCAGATACTCATCTCCCGGAAACAGGCGCTCCATAGCATCCCAGTTGTAACCGGTCAGATGCAGCTCCACCAGATCCAGATGCTCCACGCCAAGTGCCTCCATCTGAGGCAGGCGTGCCAACAGTGCCTCCCGGTTCAAAGGATATGCCGGTTCTTCTACTGTCAGCACAAATCCCATCTGTTTTGCCAGCTTCATATGTTCTGTGACCTGCTCCGAAAAATTGCTTGCCGACCAGTGAAAACGCAGCTCATTGACGCCGATCCTCTGCAATCGCGCCAACATCTGTTCGTCCGCAAGAATCCCATTGGTATACAGAAATGTATACGGATGAATATTCTTTCGGTATAAGAGCGGATAGATCTCCCTGGCATAGCGCTCAAAAATGTCGATGTACAGCAACGTCTCTCCCGAAGAACAAAACGATACGATCGCCGGGTGATAATTTTCAAACTCACGCAGCTTATACTTCGTCAGCTCGATCTCCTGCAATTCCTGTTTCTCGTTTAATTCGATTTCTTCTCTGGACGGATTGTAATAGCAATACGGACAGTGACACATACACTGCGTGCCGTGAAACAGATTGATCGACTGCTCACCGCTAAAGCAGTCACGGCAGCCAAAAGAAATCGTTCCTGTATGAAAGCAGTGGCCATTTGCATGAACCACTGCTCCCATCTCAAGTAACTGTTTTTGTTTTTGAAATTTTCGTTCTAATATTTCCTGATAAGGTACAACTCTCATTGATGCTCCTTATGGTTATTCATTGGAAAGATGCAGCACACGCTCCTTGATCTCCTGTGTGCGTCCCTGATTCCAGAACTGGGTTCCGATATACCCGCAGGTACGTCGCGCCACAAACAGCTTGTCCTGATTGCGGTTGCCACAATTCGGACACTCCCAGATCAGCTTTCCGGCATCATCTGTCACAATGTTGATCTCACCGTCATAGCTGCAGCACTCACAGAAATCGCTCTTGGTATTCAACTCCGCATACATGATGTTTTCATAGATATATTTCATCACATCCAGTACCGCAGTAATGTTGTTTTGCATATTCGGAACCTCTACATAGCTGATGGCTCCGCCCGGTGACAGCTTTTGGAAATCTGCCTCAAACTTCAATTTTGAAAATGCATCGATTTTTTCCGTCACATGCACATGATAGCTGTTCGTGATATAATTTTTGTCCGTGACTCCCGGAATGATTCCATACCTTCTCTGCAGACATTTGGCAAATTTATATGTTGTCGACTCCATCGGAGTTCCGTATACGGAATAACTGATCTTTTCATCTGCCTTCCACTGGGCACATTTGTCATTCAGCTTCTGCATAACTGCCAATGCAAACGGCTTTGCCTCCGGATCTGTATGGGATTTTCCTGTCATGCGTACACACATCTCATATAATCCCGCATAGCCCAGAGAAATGGTCGAATAACCATTGTATAACAATTTGTCAATGACCTCGCCCTTTTTCAGACGCGCCAGCGCACCGTACTGCCACAGGATCGGTGCCACATCACTTGGGGTGCCCAGCAGACGCTCATGTCTGCAACGCAGCGCGCGGTGACACAGTTCGAGACGCTCCTCTAAGATCTCCCAGAATTTGTCCATATCTCCATCCGAAGCGCAGGCAACATCCACTAAATTGATGGTGACCACTCCCTGATTGAAGCGTCCGTAAAATTTATAGTCACCGTTTTCTTTTTTCTGGCTGTCTTCTACCGTCAAAAACGAACGGCATCCCATACAGGTATAGACATTTCCTTTTTTCAGTTCCCGCATCATCTTCGCAGAAATGTAATCCGGCACCAGACGCTTTGCGGAACACTTTGCTGCCAGCTCCGTCAGATACCAGTACGGTGCATCCTCGGTAATGTTGTCCTCATCCAGCACATAGATCAGCTTTGGAAATGCAGGAGTCACCCAGACACCTTTTTCATTACGCACTCCCTGCATACGCTGCTTTAAGGTCTCTTCAATGATCATCGCCAGATCCTCTCTGGTCTGTCCCTGCGGCACTTCGTCCAGATACATAAATACGGTGACAAACGGCGACTGTCCGTTACAGGTCATCAACGTATTGAGCTGATATTGGATGATCTGAATACCCTGTGCAACTTCGATCTTTAATCTGCGCTCCGTGACACGATCGATGATAGCCGCATCCATGACATCGCCATTTTCCCTGCGCTCGGCTTCCACCTGTGTACGGATCTTCTTACGGGATATATCCACAAAAGGAGCCAGATGCGCCAATGAGAAAGACTGTCCGCCATACTGATTGGACGCAACCTGCGCCACGATCTGAGTCGTCACGTTACATGCCACTGAAAAGCTGTTGGGCTTGTCAATTCTGGTGCCGTTGATGACGGTACCATTTTCCAACATATCCTCTAAGTTGATCAGATCACAGTTGTGCTCCTTCTGGGCATAATAATCCATATCATGAAAATGGATGATTCCTTCGTTGTGCGCGTTCACGATCTCTTCCGGTAGCAATACACGGCTGCTGAGATCCTTGCTGACCTCTCCGGCCATATAATCCCTCTGCGTTGAGTTGATGATCGGGTTTTTATTTGAATTTTCCTGTTTGACTTCCTCGTTGATCCGCTCTAAGAGGGCAAGGATTCCGTTATCGGTTGAATTCGCCTTACGAGCCAGCTCTCTTGTATAGCGATAACGCACATATTTCTGCGCCACCTCATAACCACGCATCTGCATGATCTCTTTTTCCACCATATCCTGGATCTCTTCCACACTGACCGTATGCAAAGAAGCCTCCACCTGTTCTCTCACATTATTTGAAATGGCCCGGATCTGGCACTCGCTGAGCTGATAGATATCCTGAATCTCATTGTTTGCCTTTTTCACCGCATTGACAATTTTGATCTCCTCGAAAGGAACCTCTTTTCCGTCTCTTTTGATGATATTATAATTCGACATTTCCAAATCTCCCACTAGATGTTGTTTTATTTCGTCACATATTTTCTATATCTAGTATCTACTATATCTGATTTCCCCCAAAATGCAAACCTTTTTTTGAAAAATTATTGTATTTTGTTAGTTCTGCTAAAGAAATGACATTTTTTATCGTTAAAACTTCTTCTTTTACCGTAAAATGAATATCGTAACCGGCATATGCGATCTTGTATATGCGCTCTTCATCCCCATGAACTGCAGGTCTTGGATCCTGCGCTAAAAAAGCGGCTGCGCCGGCTCTCTTATTCTCCGGAAGAACCTCCAGCCAGCTTTGCGGATCATCCACATGCAGCCGGTGTTCTTTGACCCGATCACCGAAGCCGCCCTTCGCGTCCATGATTGCGTCTACATAGGGCAGATATGGTTTGATATCATAGATTGGTGTCTGATCCATACAATCAATTCCCCCGACATGCAAAATCGTGCCGAACGTCTCATGCAATTCCACCGAAAGGAGCTTTACCACCGACAGTCCGATGGGATTCGGTCGAAAGGGACTTCGGGTTGCAAACACTCCCATTCTCGTCTTTCCCCCAAGTCTTGGCGGTTTCACCGTCGCAGACCAGTTCTGTCGCTTTGCTTCGGAAAACTCCCACAGAAGCCACAGATGCGAAAACTCTTCGATCCCGCGAAATGCCTCGATCTGTCGATATTCTTTTTCCATCACGATCGTCCCCGTCAGTTCCGGTATGAGGCAGCTTTGTCTTGGAAGACCAAATTTGGTCGGGAAATCGGTATATATTTTTGCGATCACTTTCATCTTACTGTTCTCCTGTCGGCTGTTCCAAGAACGCCTCTGCGTTCAGCGCTAACTCAGCAAACGGATAGATCCGGTTGCCCTTCGGGAACTCTTTATTCAGATATTCCTCCCGAATGACCTGATTGACTTTTTCAATCTCCGCATGCAGTTCCCTGGCAGACATGCGCAGTGCTCCCTGCGAACTGACCGTCAACTGTTCCAGCTGATCACTGGTGGCAACCGTGAGCTGTTTTTCCCGTCCCATCGAATGCGCAAACTCTTCAATATACATATCTGCGGTCTGTCCTTCTTTTGTAAACACCACATGGATATTATGATAATCCTGCTCACTGCCCGCATTTTGTTTGCGCTTGTAGGCGTCATAGACCACGGTCAGATGACATCTGCGATACCCCTGATAATTGCACAGAATCTCATTTAACCGGTCTCTCGCGCCATCCAGATTGTCCGCTGCGATCGCTTTCAGTTCGTCCCATGCAAAAATGATGTTGTACCCGTCCACGATCAGATACTCTTCCTTTGTGTTCGCCCGCTTTGGTGGGTAACTGTCCGAATCCGGTCTTTTCACTTTGGATGCATATGACTTAGTCTTCTCGTATCCCAGATTGGAATCTGCTGCCCCGGTTCTGCGCTTCACCTCGCCAAATGTCCGGTTAAAAATCGCTTCCAGCTCTTTGTCATCCGCATAACTGTCAATATTCTTCCGGTTTCCTGTCTGATTGGCTCTTCCACTCTCGATCCTCGTCTGCGCCAATGCCTGTTCCTCATCCTCCCAACCCGGAGCAGACGCATCCGCGTCTTCTTCCCGGCAAGGCAGATGCATATAATTTTCCACTTCATACCAGGGCACAACAAAGCCTGCGCCATGGGCGCAAAACACACTTCCGGTGGGATGCTCCAAATCATGCTCGCTGTCGTAACCGATCTCGTCCAGAATCTGCGGCACATTTCCCTGAGGCACCGGTTCATAACCGGACAATTCCAAAAACAGACGCCCCTCTCCTCTAGAATATGCATGTACCTCGGACATATAACCCTGCATCCGGCTGACCGGTGCTCTTCCTGCGATCCTGGTCATGCGGCCGTCCTCCAGTGTCACAGGAGAATCAAATTCTCCCTGCATACGCTGGATATCGGACATCGCACGCCCGATCAGCTCCGTCGGGACATCCAGGCGATAGGCATACCACGGCTCCAGCAGAAGACTTTTCCCTTTTTTCAATCCCTGTCTGATCGCACGGTAGGTAGCCTGTCTGAAATCACCACCCTCGGTATGCTTCAGATGCGCCCGTCCGGTCAACAACGTGATCCGCACATCGGTCAACGGTGATCCCGTCAGCACTCCCGGATGCTCCTGCTCCAGAATATGTGTACAGATCAGCCTCTGCCAGTTTTTGTCCAGCACATCTTCCCGACAATCCGTAAATATCTCGATTCCGCTTCCCCGTTCTCCCGGCTCCAGCAAAAGATGAACTTCCGCATAGTGGCGCAGCGGCTCGAAATGCCCCACACCTTCTACCGGCTCAGCAATCGTCTCTTTATATAATATATGACCTTCGGCAAAAGCAACCTCCACATGAAACCGCTGCCAGATCACGTGCTTTAATACTTCTGTCTGCACCTCGCCCATGAGCTGCATATGAATCTCGCCCAGCTGCTCATTCCACAATACATGAAGCATTGGATCCTCCTCTTCCAGCTGGCGAAGCTGTCCGAGCAATACAAACGGATCGCAGTCAAAGGGCACCATGACCTGATACGTCATCACCGGTTCGAGTACCGGAAGTATCTGTTTCTCCAGTGCTCCAAGTCCCTGTCCCGCAAAGGTCTGTTCCGGTCCCACCACCGCACAGACCGTTCCGGCTTCTGCTTCCGGAACCGACTCATACTTCGTGCCGGAATAGATCCGGATCTGACTGATCTTTTCCGGTTCCTCTTTTCCGGTATCAATTGCTTCGCGGACCCTTAGTCTTCCGCTTTGCAGCTTGATCCATGTCAGCCGCTTTCCATCATCATCTCTGGAAATTTTAAAGACACGGGCTGAAAACGGTTCTGTGCTGCGCCCAGCGGTCACTGGTTGTGGCAGATATCGTTCCATTCCGTCTAACAATTCCCTGACACCCTCATCTTTTAACGCCGAACCGAAATAGCATGGAAAAACCTTGCGCTCACTGATCGCAGCCGTAATCGCAGCATCCGATAAGCACCCTCCTTCCAAAAAGGAATTGAGTAATGCTTCATCACACATGGCAAGAGACTCAGACCACTCATCCGAACCGACATCAGATGTAAAATCCTGACAACCGTAGGACAGCTCCCGGCTCAATTCGTCCAATACCTTCTGCTGATTAGCACCGGCGAGATCCATCTTATTGATAAAAAGAAACGTCGGCAGCTGATAGCGTTCCAAAAGCTTCCATAAGGTCCTCGTATGACTCTGCACTCCATCCGTGCCGCTGATCACCAACACTGCCGCATCCAATACCGAAAGCGTCCGTTCCATCTCGCTGGAAAAATCCACATGTCCCGGTGTATCAAGCAGCGTGATCCTTCGATCCTGCCAGGTAAATACCGCCTGCTTGGAAAAGATCGTAATTCCTCTTTCCCGCTCCAGTTCCTCTGTATCTAAAAATGCATCTTTACGATCTACCCGTCCGAGTTTCCGGATCGTTCCCGCTTCAAATAACATGCTCTCTGAAAGTGTTGTTTTTCCCGAATCGACATGGGCGACAATCCCCAATACTCTCTGCTTCACGCTTTTTCCCTTCTGCCTTTCCTGTGACTTACGCTACCTTTTGACACCGGTATCGTAGATCTGTATTATATCATTTCGCCAAAAAGAAACCAAGCGTTCGACCGTTTTTTCATTGAGCAAATTTTTATCATATGCTATGATAGTTTTGGTAAGTCTGAAATCAGTATAAGATCCTGAATAGAAACAATGAAAAATAAAGAAACTGATACTTGGAGGAATAAAAAATGCGAAAAACGAAAATCATCTGTACCATGGGACCTGCAACTGCCCGTCCGGGAGTCTTGGAAGCCCTGGCAAAGGCAGGCATGAATGTTGCCCGATTTAACTTTTCTCACGGCACACATGAAGAACAGGCAGAACGGATGCAGGCACTGCGCAAGGTGCGCGAGGAATTGGATGCACCGATCGCCATCCTGCTGGATACAAAAGGACCGGAAATCCGCGTGTTGGATTTCCAAGAAGGAAAAGTTCAGTTGGAGCGCGACCAGCTTTTTACATTGACAACCAATGATGCGCCGGGCGATCAGAATTCGGTCGGAATCACCTACAAGGAATTGTACAAAGATGTCACGATCGGAACCGAGATCCTGCTGGATGACGGTCTGATCGATATGGTTGTCGAGCAGATCAACGGCACTGACATCGTCTGCCGTGTACAAAACGATGGTGTGGTGAGCAACCACAAAGGAATCAACGTACCGGGTGTCCACCTTTCCCTTCCGTATATGAGTGCCAAGGATCGGGATGATATCCTATTTGGTGTCGATCAGGACGTAGATATCATCGCAGCATCCTTCGTCCGTACCAAAGACGATGTATTAGAGATCCGAAAACTGTTAGAACAAAACGGCGGTCGCGGTATCTCCATCATTTCCAAGATTGAAAATGATGAGGGTGTCAAAAATATCGACTCCATCATCGAAGTATCCGACGGTATCATGATCGCCCGCGGAGATATGGGCGTGGAGATTCCATTTGAGGAAGTTCCGATCATCCAGAAAATGATCATTAAAAAAGTATACGCTGCCGGAAAACAGGTCATCACCGCTACACAGATGCTTGATTCGATGATGAAAAACCCCCGCCCTACCAGAGCAGAGGTAACAGACGTAGCAAATGCGATCTATGACGGAACCAGTGCGATCATGCTGTCCGGTGAGACTGCTGCCGGAGCCTATCCGGTCGAGGCTTTAGAGACGATGGTTCGCATTGCGGAACGCACCGAGCATGACATTGATTACCGCAAACGCTTTTTCTCCCATGAACGGGATGCGGATGTGGATATCACGGATGCGATCTGTCATGCGACCTGTACGACGGCACTGGATCTGAATGCAAAGGCGATCCTCTCCGTCACCAAATCGGGAACCTCTGCAAAATTGATCTCCCGCTATCGTCCGGAGTCTGATATCATCGGTTGTACGACAAGTGCCAGAGTCGCCCGGCAGCTCAATCTGTCATGGGGCATCACCCCACTGCTGATCGACGAGCGAAATCACGTTCTTGACTTGTTCAACCATGCCGTGGAGATGTCCGCAGCCAAAGGTCTTGTGGAAGACGGCGATATCGTGGTCATCACATCCGGTGTTCCACTGGGATATTCCGGTACGACCAACATGATCAAAGTGCAAAAAGTGGAATTATAAAAGGTGTCAGACACTTTGCTAATAATACCATGGTATATGATTACTCCGATTGTGCTCAAGCCCGCCAATGCGGGACGCACAAAAGTCGTAATCATACACCATGGTATTTGTTTTCAAAGTGTCTGACACCTTTTACTCTCAATTTTTACTTATACGCGTGAAAGATATTCTCCGGTTCTGGTATCAATCTTGATCACATCATTCTGGTTTACGAATAACGGAACCTGTACAACGGCACCTGTCTCAACAGTTGCAGGCTTGGTTGCTCCGGTTGCGGTATCACCCTTGAAACCAGGCTCGGTATCAGTGATCACCAATTCAACGAATAAAGGCGGCTCAACAGCGAATACGCTTCCGTTGTGTGAACATACCTTACACATCTCATTCTCTTTTACAAATTTTAATGCATCCCCGATATCTGCGCTGGATAATGCGATCTGATCATAGGTCTCAACGTCCATGAAATAGAACAGATCTCCATCTGCATATAAGTACTGCATATCCTTGCGGTCGATACGAGCCTGCGGACATTTCTCAGTAGGACGGAAGGTTTTCTCAACCACACCACCACTCTTGATATTTTTTAATTTGGTACGAACAAAAGCTGCACCCTTGCCAGGTTTAACATGCTGGAACTCAATAATCTGATAAACATTTCCTTCTAATTCGATTGTAATTCCGTTACGAAAATCTCCTGCTGAAATCATCGTCTGATCCTCCTTCATCTTATCCTTGGCGCCTCACTTTACTCAAATTGCGCCACACATACGTCTATGATACCTTATTTCAGGCTATATTTCAACACTTTTTTCCTAAATACTGCCACTACTGTCTTTTTTCAATCTCGTGCAGTAACGCCAGCCGTCTCTCATGACGTTCTCCATTTGAGTATTCTGTCGTCAAAAATGTTCTCACAATATCCTTTGCCAATTCGTCGCTCACAATTCTCGCACCGATTGCAAGGATGTTGGCATTATTGTGTTCTCTTGTCAGTCTTGCGCTTGTAGGCTCCGAACATACCGCGGCACGCACACCTTTGACTTTGTTCGCTGCCATTGAGATTCCGATTCCTGTTCCGCAAATAAGTACTCCGTAATCCACTTCATGATCTGCGACCATACGACCTACCTTTTCGGCCGGTATCGGATAATCAATCGGTTCCGTTCCGTCCGGTCCGCAATTCACGATCTCACATCCCATCTCCGTTAACAGTTCCATGATCACCGGCTTTAACGCTCCTGCCGCATGATCATTTCCAATTGCAATCTTCATATCATTTTTCCTCTTTCATGATTTTTTCCAATTTTCTCTGATAAAAATATAAGA
>OBLI01003377.1_pt1 | contig 12326 bp, 8 predicted proteins | sample 1519701 | NCBI WGS metagenome assembly OBLI01 (sample SAMEA3663005, study PRJEB22513) | pig gut metagenome | biome: pig gut; feature: pig-associated habitat; material: faeces | place: France | collected 2012 | reverse complement strand
GCTGAACAATGGCTATACGGAGGAACAGATCATCGTCGCCGGGGATTCGGCCGGTGGCGGACTGGCACTTGCTCTGTGTCACTGCCTCAAGGACAATGACAGAAAGCTACCCTGCGGCATCATCGCCATGTCTCCATGGACGGATATGACGGCAAGCGGAGCAAGCTACAAGGACAATTATCTGAATGACCCGCTGTTTGGCGGAACGGACGACAGCATGCTGTGGAACCGGGACTATGCGGGGGAGGCGGATGTGACGAATCCGTATCTGTCGCCGTTGTTTGGAGATTTTACAGGCTTTCCGCCGATGCTGATCCAGGTGGGATCCTATGAGATGCTGTTGTCCGACTCGGTATCGGTGGCGCAGAAAGCAAAAGAAGCAGGCGTCAAAGTCCGGCTGAGCGTGTATGAGGGAATGTTCCATGTGTTTCAGATGGCACCGCTTGCGCTTCCGGAATCCAAGGCGGCATGGGTGGAGATCGGACGTTTTCTGCATCTTTTGATGTCGGAGGAAGGCGAATCGCTCAGTGAAGATATCTATAATAAAGAAGATACGATGACAATCACGGACCGCAATGAGGAAAACGAAGATGATGAATTGTAATCTGTGTCCGAGAGCGTGCGGTGTGTCCCGCAAGCCGGGAGAGACAGGTGTCTGTGGTGAGACGAGGCAGCTTCGGATCGCCAGAGCAGCCCTTCACTTCTGGGAGGAGCCGTGTATCAGTGGAAGCAAAGGTTCCGGTACCGTCTTTTTTTCGGGTTGTCAGATGAAATGTATCTTTTGTCAGAACAGCCCCATCGCAACCGGCGACATAGGAAAAGTCATCGAAAATGAGCGCTTAAGTGAGATCTTTTTTGAATTGAAAGAAAAAGGGGCAAACAATATCAACCTTGTGACACCGGATCATTTCCTGCCGCAGATCGTGCGAGCCATAGAGCGGGCGCGGGCGCAAGGGTTTGATCTGCCCTTTGTATATAATACAGGAAGCTATGTGACGGTAGATGCGTTAAAACAATTGGAAGGATTGATTTCCGTCTATCTGCCGGATTTTAAATATATTGATTCCCGCAAAAGCCTTGCCTATGCAAAGGCGGAACAATACCCACAGGTTGCAAAGCTTGCCATCGCGGAGATGGTGAGACAGGTGGGGGAGCCGAGGTTTTATGAACGGGACGAAGAGACGCTGATAGAGCGCGGTGTGATCGTCAGACATCTGCTGTTGCCGGGAGGACTCGGCGATGCAAAACAGATCGTCCGATATCTCCATGAGACCTATGGAGACCGGATCTATATCAGTCTGATGAATCAATACACCCCGGGAGAAGGGGTACGAAATCATCCGGTTTTATCGAAGCGGGTGAAAAAAAGAGATTATGACTCACTGGTGGATTACGCCATTGCTTTGGGCGTGGAGCAGGCATATATCCAGGAGGGTGAGACAGCAAAAGATAGTTTTATTCCGGCCTTTAATTATGAAGGCGTGGAAAAGCAGCAATAGAAAGTGGAGGAATTATGTCAACATATCAGGATGATGAATTTAAAGAAATCGTAGAAGGCGAGGTTGTCGACAACAAGAGCGACAAAGATGACAAAAAAGAGGAAAAAAGCGAAAAACGATGCTACATCTGTCACAGACCGGAGAGTGAAGTGGGCACACTTTTAAGTATCCAGAACAATATGTGCATCTGCAGAGACTGTATGCAAAAGACCTTTGACAGCATGAATCAGTTCGGTTTTCCGCCGGGAGATCAAGGCGGGTTTAATTTTGGCGGGATGCCGAACATCAGTATGATCAATCTGGCGGATCTGGCAGGCATGATGCCGGGTGCGCAAAAGATCAAGAAGAAAAAACCGAAGCCAAAGAAGGATGTTCAGCCGGTGCTTGACATCCATTCCATTCCGGCACCCCACAAGATCAAGGCTGCATTGGATGAGCATGTGGTAGGTCAGGAACGGGCAAAGAAGATCATGTCCGTTGCCGTCTACAACCATTACAAACGGATCTTCTCGGAAAGTGAGAAAGATCAGGATGGAATTGAGATCGAGAAGTCCAATATGCTGATGGTTGGACCCACCGGATGCGGAAAGACCTATCTGGTAAAAACACTGGCACAGCTTTTGGACGTGCCGTTAGCGATCACCGATGCGACTTCACTGACGGAGGCGGGATATATCGGTGATGATATTGAGAGCGTGGTATCAAAGCTTCTGGCAGCAGCAGACAATGATGTGGAGCGCGCGGAGATCGACAAGATCGCAAAAAAGAAAAATACCAATCAAAGAGATGTCAGCGGTGAGTCTGTTCAACAGGGAATGTTAAAGCTTTTAGAGGGAGCCGAGGTGGAGGTGCCGGTTGGCGCATCCAGCAAAAACGCCATGGTTCCGATGACAATGGTCAATACAAAAAATATTCTGTTCATCTGTGGCGGAGCATTTCCGGATATGGATGAGATCATCAAGGAACGTCTGAATAAAAATTCTTCCATGGGCTTTCAGGCAGATCTGAAGGATAAGTATGACAAGGAAGAAAACCTGCTCAAATATGTCACGGTAGAGGATGTGCGAAAGTTTGGAATGATCCCGGAGTTTATCGGTCGTCTTCCGATCCTGTTCTCGATGGATGCCCTGACCGAAGAGATGCTGGTGCGTATCTTAAAGGAGCCGAAGAATGCTATCACCAAGCAGTATCAGAAGCTGTTGTCCTATGATGAGGTCGCTTTGGAATTTGAAGAGGAAGCGCTTTTTGCGATTGCAAAACGGGCAAAAGAAAAAGAAGTCGGCGCCCGGGCACTGCGCGCGATCATTGAAGAATTTATGCTGGATATCATGTATGAGATTCCAAAGGATGACAACATCGGAAAAGTGGTGATCACCGCAGATTACATTGAAAATCACGGAAACCCGCGTATTATCATGAGAGGAACTCCTGAGATTGAAGGGTAGTCAGATTGGCACAAAATATTCATTGTTACATATACTGAGATAGGATGCCGTAGGTATCATAGAAGCAACCTTTTGGGGGAAACAGATATGGAAAATGAATATTGCCGCAACGCAGCCTATTCGAATGACTATTATGATTTTGTCCTGCTAGGCAACGAGCTTCCGATCGAAGTGCCTGAGGATGACTGCCTGGAACGGGTGGATGCAGAGTATACCATCGGACATTTTCCGGCTGAGGGCTTGCCGGCAACAAACTATGAGCAGTATGCATACAGCTCGGTCCCGAAGCTTCTGGTGCCGATGGCAGAGACCGCTACCCGCGTGATGGAGGTCAGCGGGATCCTTCCGGTTCGAAATCAACCGGCACTGGGGATGACCGGAGCCGGGGTACTGATCGGGATCATAGACAGCGGGATCGATTATACCAATCCAATCTTTCGCTACTCGGATGGCAGCAGCCGGATCGTGGCGATGTGGGATCAGACGATCATGGAAGGCCCGGCACCGGAGCGTTTTTATTACGGCACGGAGTATTTGCAAAGCACGATCAATGAGGCACTTGCCTTGGACGATCCGCAAGCTTTCGTGCCGACGATGGATGAGAGTGGACATGGAACCGCGCTGGCAGCTCTCGCAGCCGGCGGGAACGGATATGACGGAGCCGCACCGGACAGTGAGCTTGTGGTCGTCAAGCTCAAACAGGCGAAACAATATCTGCGGGAGTTTTATTTCGTAAAAGACGGCGCGACCGCTTATGCTAACACCGATGTCATGACGGCGGTCTCGTATGTGGAGCAGATCGCCACTCTGAGAAATCAGCCGTTGGTGATCGTATTCGGACTGGGAACGAATCACGGCAGTCACGCCGGCAATTCCAGATTGTCTGCTTATCTGGATACCGTGGCGCAGAGACGAAGCCGGGCGGTAGTGATCGCAGCCGGAAATGAGGCAAATCAGAGGCATCATTTTTATGGTTCCGTATCAGGTCCCGATTCCTATCAGGAAGTAGAGATCGACGTGGGAAACAATGTCACCGGTTTTCAACTGGAATTGTGGAGTGAAGAACCGGAATTGTACGAGGTGGCGATCGTATCCCCCATCGGACAGCGGATTTCCCGGGTGGCGATCGATCGAGAAGGTCGCAATGAATTTTTCTTCTTATTAGAAGGAACGACCGTGACGGTGGATTACCGGATCGTCGGGAAGCGAAGTGCCAACCAGTTGATCTATATCCGCTTTGACAAACCTTCCGTCGGTATCTGGAAGCTGGTGGTCTATCCGAAGAATTTCATCAACGGACATTTTGATATCTGGCTTCCATTGTCTGAGTTTCTGACCGGAGAAGTGGTTTTTTTGCAGTCAAATCCGGATACGACACTGACGGTCCCTTCCGCGACGCGCGTGCCGATGACGGTGGGAGGATACAATTCGGCAAATGATTCCATCTATATGGCTTCCGGACGCGGCTATACCTTAAGCGGTGCCGTCAAGCCGGATTTTGTGGCACCGGCGGTTGAGATTCTGGGCCCTGCGGGAGAAGAACTGACGGGAACCAGTTATGCGGCAGCGATCACGGGCGGTGCCGCGGCGCTTTTTATGGAATGGGCGATCGTTCGCGGCAATGATGTGACTGCAAATTCCGTGGATGTAAAAAATGAGCTGATCCGCGGATGCGTACAGACACCGGGGCGGCTCTATCCGAACCGGGAGTGGGGATATGGGAAATTGAATCTGGAGCAGACCTTTTACCGTCTGGCGGGATTTCCATAACTTTCTTTTATTAGAAAATCATAAGCTGTCTTTTTTGTTGGTTTACATCTTCGCATGCTTATGGGTATAATAAAAACGATTTTGGTTGTGTTTTTTGATTTGTTATGATATAAACAAGGTAAGTGAGTCAGAGAGTAAGAAAGTAAAGGAGTCACGTCATATGAGTTACCGTTTGTTATTGCTGGGAAGCAATGAGAACCTGATAAAGGAATTCCTTTCCGGAAAAACGGAGACATTGGAATGTCTGACCAGTTCACATCATATTCCGGACGTAGAGGGACATTTGAAATACTTTGAACCGGATGCGGTGGTACTGTGTCTGTTCAAGGTGAAACAGTTTGATATTGTAAATCTGGATGAGATTTCCGCAATACTGAGAAATAAGGATCTTCCGCTCATTACCATAGGAAATGCATTTTCATGTGGAGAATTTGAACGGGCCAGCAGGGTTCTGGTGAACCTGGCGATACAGGAAAGTGACAACATGCAGAAGGTCTTTAATCAGATCTTTTTCTATATTCGTCAGCAGAAGGTGACACAGCAGCAGAGGCAGCAGCAGCAGGAGATCCGGTTTGGTATCAGCGAACAGCCGGTGGATCTGGAGGTGCATCCGGATCAGGAAAACAAGAAACGCATTCTTGTCGTGGATGATGATGCGGTGATCCGGACGCTGCTGCAGAAGCTTTTGGGAAAAAAATATGATGTCACCACTGTTGCCAGCGGAAGGGAAGCATTGAGCTTTTTGGAAGTGGTCAAAACGGATCTGGTGCTTTTGGACTATGAGATGCCGGAAGAGAACGGCGCTCAGGTGTTGCTGCAGATCAGGGAGCGTCAGGGGTTGATGGATCTGCCGGTGATCTTTTTGACCGGAGTATCGGAAAAAGAAAAGATTTTGGAAGTACTGTCTCTAAAGCCGCAGGGATACTTGTTAAAACCGATCCAGCCGGCAGATCTTCTGCGTGAGATTGGAAGCACATTCAATGAAGAGTAACCGCATCGACGAGGGATAAAAACAGTTGCAGAATATGAGTAAAACAACGAAATATCTACAAAACTTTATATGGATATTATTGGCAGTGCAGATTCTACTGGTGGTCATCATCGGATCTTTTTTTCAGGTGGATGATGTCACACTGACCAACGGAACGTATTATATTCTGTCCGAGGGCTGGACGATGACACGTTCGGATGGCACTTCGGAGCAGATCTCCCTGCCCTATGAGGGCGAATCCAAGGCCGGAGAGATCCTGACTTTGGAGGGCGTGATTCCCCGAAAATACGAGGGAAAAACGATCCGTTTTTTTACATCGGATGAAACGCTTCAGGTATTCATGGACGGCACACCGATCTACAGCTTTGGTGTGAGAGACCGGCGATTGTTCGGACAAACGCCGGGAAGTGTGGAGAATTATATTGATCTGCCCAAAAAATTTACCAACGGCAAGATTCAGATCGTGCTCAGTTCTCCGTACGAGAATAAAGCTGCGTCCATCAGTAATATCTATATCGGTAACCGGGATATTCTGATTGTAAACACGTTACAGAAGCATCTGAGTCAGGTGTTCTGCAATCTGGTGATGCTCATCTGTGGTGTCATCTTCATGATCCTCATTGCGATCCAGATGAGGGGAAAGAGGGATACGGATGGAATTGAGTATTTGATCGCGTTCAGTCTGTTACTTGGTATCTATTATTTTATCCAGACCAGAATACTTAGCTTTTTCTATGGGAATCAGACGCTTTATGCCACGGCTGCTTATCTGATCATTCAGCTCCTGCCGTTGTTCTTGGTCTCCTATTACAAAAATGCATATTTCAGAAAAGCTGATCGCTTACTGAATGAGCTGCTTTTGATCGGTTATGTGAATGCGGTTGCGCAGCTGCTGCTTCAGGTTACAAATGTGATGGATCTGGCGCGTATGCAGTACATGACCGGTTTGTATCTGAGCGTGGTTCTTGTTGTATTGATCTGGTGTATGATCCGTATGAGATCCGACGGCGGTCAAAGCCATGTGTATATTCAGTGGGAAGCTTTTGCGCTTGTCATTCTTGTGTGTATGGGGGTGATCGATGGACTTTTTTGTCTGATCGCGCGTGAATATGAGGCCGGTACATACAGTCGGATCGGCTTTACTGTTTATCTCCTGATCGAGGCATTTATTCACCTGCGCAAGGTTGCGCTTGGATATGCGGATTCTGTCAATGAGAATATTCGTTATGAAGAACTGGAAAAACATGTGCAGTTAGAGGAACTGCATGCGGAGATCGGTGTCGCACCGGATGCGAGAATCCTTCTGATGGATGATTTTGAGATGAATCAGAAGCTGATGGTGGGACTTTTGAATCAGACCAAGATCCGGCTGGATATCGTGACTACGGGAAAAGAATGTATCGAGTCTGCCGGGAAAAATAAATATCATCTGATCATTTTAGACAATCAGGTGGAGGATATGGAATCCAAGGATATCTTAGCCGGTATCCGGGAACAGGAAGGCAGTCTGAATGAAAAGACGCCACTGGTATTGCAGACAAATAATACCGGTGCTATCACGGTGGAGTGGCTGCGGGAAATGGGCTATGATGCCTGTCTGGCAAAGCCGGTAGAAGAATCGGATCTGATGCAGCTTTTGGTGGATTTTATTCCAAAAGAGTTGATGCTGAGTCCGGAGGCAGCCCTTGCAAGAGAAAAGCAGCAGGCAAAGAAAAAGCGGGAGCAGCAGGATGTCGAGCAGGAGGCAATGCTGGCAGAGATTTTGGTGGTGGATGATGACGCAGTCAACCGAAAGGTGGCGGAAAAGATTCTCAAGCGTCGCTATCGCGTCACTAGTGTGGCGTCCGGTATGGAAGCACTGGAGTATGTGAAGGAGCACACGCCGGATCTGATCCTTTTGGATCTTTTGATGCCTGAAATGGATGGACAGGAAGTCTTAAAGAGATTGAAGGATGATGATGCCACCGTGGATATTCCGGTTATCATCCTGACGGCCGAGACGGATCAGAATGTGCAGGTTCAGCTGTTAAAAGAAGGCGCGGTGGATTTCATCACCAAGCCGTTTATCGCAGAGCTGATGATGCAGCGACTGAGTCGGGCACTGTCTTCAGAGACATTGAAAAAGGATCTGATGCAGGATGTGAGCCAGAAAACGGATCAGCTGATTCGACTGACCGATCAGATCATGCTGACACTGGCAGGCACCATCGATGCGAAAGACAAATATACCAATGGTCATTCGCTTCGCGTGGCACAGTATTCGAAGGAGATGGCCGCGGTACTTGGAAAGAGCAAAAGTGAGCAGGAGGATATTTATAAAGCAGGACTTTTGCATGATATCGGAAAGATCGGCGTTCCGGATGAGATCATCAATAAGACGACCAAGCTGACAGATGAGGAATATGCGATCATCCAATCGCACCCGTCCATCGGAGGCGATATTCTGGAAAATATTACTGAGATGCCGAATCTGAAGATCGGTGCCAGATGGCACCATGAGAAATATGACGGAACCGGCTATCCGGATCATCTCAAAGGCGATGAGATACCGGAATGGGCAAGGATCATCGGCGTGGCGGATGCCTATGATGCGATGGCTTCCAAACGAAGCTATCGTGATGTATTGCCGCAGGCGGTTGTCCGGGAGGAGATCGAAAAAGGAAGCGGTACACAGTTTGATCCGGTTGCAGTGGAAGCGATGCTGCAGTTGATCGATGCGGATAAAGATTACGATATGCGAGAAAAATAGGAGATGCGGATGCATCTCCTATTTCATATCATAGGGAATCTCGTGCTGTGAGAGAAATTTTGCAACCAGTCCGTCCCAATACTGATCAAAGGAATGATCCATGGAAAAGGTCTTGTAGCTGCATGCACTGGTCAGTGTCATTCGTCCCTCTTTAAAGGTGATGTTCATAAATGCGGCACCGATATCCTGCGGGGTAAAACCGGACTGACTTTTGTCCAGAGTATTGCGAAGATTATCCGGAGAGAGCATCAGGACAAATTTCATCGAAAGGGGCGTATGCTTTCCTTTGATGAGTTCAAAACAGGTCGGCCGAAATCTGCCAAACGGCAGATATTCCAGATCGGACAGCTCTTCTGCCTCCGGCTCGTCTGCTCCGTAAAATTCCCGGTGGATATGCCCGTCGATCTCATAGGAGATGGCGGCGCAGATGGAAGCTTCGGATAATAAAAAGTGATCAAACAGATCGCTTTTTAACAGCTTTTGCATAAATTGTTTTTGATCGGTAATTAAAAATGATTTCATAAAGTAAGCATATCATATGTATTATTTTTTGAAAATATAGAAAAAAGACTTTTCAAATAAATATATATATGTTATTATCACGTGGTAATGAATACTACATGACGACAAAACTGAAAAAACAGAATCTGATTTTTGGAACAATATAGAAAAAGGTACTAAAAAGGTACTTAGTTGGAAGGACATGAGCTATAAGATTATTATTGACAGCTGCGGTGAGCTGACAGCCGATCAGAAAATGGATTCCCATTTTGAAAACGTGGCATTGCAGTTAGATGTGGATGATTATCATATTTTGGATGATGAGACGTTTAACCAGCAGGAATTTTTACAGAAAGTGAAGGAAAGCCCGAACTGTCCGAAATCCTCCTGTCCGTCACCGGATAAGTATATCGATGCCTTTGGAGAGGATGCCACGCATATTTATATCGTGACATTATCCTCACAGCTTTCCGGCTCCTACAACAGCGCGGTGCTGGCCAAACAGATGTATGAGGAAGGGCAGCAGGAGAATGGCGATATGCCAAGACAGATCCATGTCTTTGATTCCAGATCCGCTTCCATTGGCGAGACCTTGATCGGAATGAAGGTGCAGGAACTGGAAGAGGCAGGAGAAAGCTTTGAAACGATCGTGGAATCAGTAGAGAATTATATCGAAGAGATGAATACATTTTTTGTTCTGGAAACCCTGGAGACCCTGCGCAAAAACGGACGTTTATCCAATATCAAGGCGATGATTGTCAACGTGCTGAACATCAAGCCGATCATGGGTTCCACCAATGAGGGAACGATCCAGGTGCTCGGTCAGGCAAGGGGGATGAATAAGGCATTGGACAGCATGGTGCAAAAGATCATTGCAACGACAAAAAACTGTGAAGAAAAGATACTGGCGATCTCTCATTGCAACTGCCCAAAACGCGCTGAGAAGGTCAAGGAGCAGATTGAAAATATGGCAAAATTCAAAAAGATCATCATACTGGAAACTGCCGGTGTCAGCTCCATGTATGCCAATGATGGCGGTGTCATCGTCGCAGTCTGAAAATGAGGAAAAATATAGACGAAAAAGCAAGGCCAGCCTTGCTTTTTTTGTGCTCAAAATTTATAATCTTAGATAAAATGATAGAAGCAGGTTTGGCAGGAGAATGAGCATTGAGTGAGAGTTTTAAGAGCGGTAGCTTTCAGGTAGAAGCAGACAAGCAAAAGCTTCGTCTGCAGATGAAAAAGATCAGAAATGAGATGGATATCGAAAGGCGCGACCAATGTTCGGGACAGATCTGCGAGAAGCTGGCAAAAAACGAGCTTTTTTTGCAGGCTTCGTATATCTGTTTTTATGCGCCGCTCGGAAGTGAAGTCGATGTGTGGCCCCTTTGGGAAAGGGCGCGTGCCTTGGGAAAACACACAGCATTTCCGAAGGTGTTCGGCGATACGATGCGTTTTTTTGAAGTGACAGACCGGGGGCAGCTTGAAGAAGGATGTTTTCATGTTCTGGAGCCTGACATGGATCAATGCGAAGAGGTCAGTAAAAAAGGGATTCTAGTGCTGACACCGGGTCTGATGTTTGACGAGACAGGCAACCGGTGCGGTTACGGCAGAGGATATTATGACCGCTTTTTTGCCACGCATCCGGACGCAGTCAGTATCGGGATTGCCTTCGAGCAGCAGATGCTGGAGCCGGGAGTCATTCCGGTTGATACCTATGACGAACCGCTTCGCTATATTCAGACGGAACGACGGTGGATCGAACGCGAGTTTCGCTATGAGGAACTGGTGGAGCGTATCAGTGGCTGCAGGCGTTTTGGCAATGAACCGGGAATTGTCTGTTCGAGGGAGGCGCTGGCACTTTTGGGCAACCCGCAGGATACGCTTCGATTTGTACATATAGCGGGAACCAACGGCAAGGGGAGCGTCGCCGCTTTTTTACATGAGATCTGTGTGCAGGCAGGGATTCGCGCAGGATTATTTATCTCGCCCCATTTATATGAGTTTCGGGAGAGAATCTCCATCGGCCATGTGCGGATACCGGAAGAAGCTGTCGTAGAGCTTGGCACAAGGGTTTTGAAGGTCAATGATACGCTGGCACTGTCCAGACAGATCAATCTGACGATGTTTGACTATTGTATGGCGATCGCGATGCTGTACTTTCAGAGGCAGCAGGTGGAACTGGTGATCTTAGAAACCGGTATGGGCGGACGGCTGGACTCGACAAATGTGATCGGGCCGCCGCTCGTGAGCGTGATCACGAAGATCGGACTGGAGCATACGCAGTATCTGGGTGACACCCTGACAAAGATTGCGGGTGAGAAGGCAGGAATCTTAAAGAAGGGTACCCATGCCGTGATTCTGCGACAGGACGAGGAAAGTGAGCGGGAATTGCTCCGCGTCTGTGCGGAAAAACAGATTGACTATGAATTGACGCAGCCCATCACGGAGTATGCGGATGCTGATACATTTACCTATCAGGGTCGAAGCTATCGCAAGCCGGGCATGATCGGATATTATCAGCAGGATAACGCAGTGGCGGCGATTCATGCGGCGCGCATGTTAAGAGCCCTTGGTTTTAGCCGGCTGACCGACGAAAAAATATCTGACGGCATTGCGCATGCACACTGGAGCGGACGCATGGAGCGGGTGTGGGATTTTCCCTTTGTGCTGCTGGATGGCGCGCACAATCCCTGCGGTGTGCAGGCATTGGCAGACAGTCTGGCAAAAGCATATCCGGGCGAGAAATTCTGCTTTTTTATGGGAGTGATGGCGGATAAGGATTATGTGCAGATGGCACAGCTGATCCTGCCTCTTGCAGAACAGATCTATGCGCTGACACCACAAAGCGACAGAGCTTTGCAGGCAGACCAGCTCAGACAGCAGATGACAGGGATTGCAGCCAATGCAGGATCTGACTGTGAGATTGGTGTCGTAAGCGACGTACAATCTCTGCCAAAGTATTTTGATCAAAACAAAAAAAACATCATCTTCGGTTCGCTGTATCTGATCGGTGAGCTGAGAGAATTACTGATAGAAATGAGGAAGAACAAATGAGAGTAACTGTAAAAGTAGGTACGTCCACGTTGGCATATCCCACCGGGCGGTTGAATATCCGTCATGTGGAGGAATTGGCAAAGGTACTCAGTGATCTGAAAAACGCAGGTCATGATGTGGTACTGGTCAGCTCGGGAGCGATCGGAATGGGTGTCGGCAAATTGCCCCTGGAAAGTCGCCCAAATGACATCCCGACCAAGCAGGCAGCAGCGGCTGTCGGACAATGCGAGCTGATGTATACCTATGATAAGCTTTTTTCAGACTATAACCACACGGTTGCGCAGATTCTGCTGACAAAGCACGTTGTGGAAACTCAG
>OBLI01003376.1_pt1 | contig 12326 bp, 14 predicted proteins | sample 1519701 | NCBI WGS metagenome assembly OBLI01 (sample SAMEA3663005, study PRJEB22513) | pig gut metagenome | biome: pig gut; feature: pig-associated habitat; material: faeces | place: France | collected 2012 | reverse complement strand
TATATTGTCATCTCTAGTTTCTTTGTCTGCTTCTTGAACTTTTTCTTTCATTTCATCTTTGAAATTTTCTTCTATATATCTATCATATTTTACTAATTGGTTATAATTTTTTTGAGAATATAAATCACATTCTTCGTATTTTGAACCGTTTATACCAGATTTGATTTTATTTTCAATAACTATAACATTATTTTTATCTTGAATAAGTAAATCTGTATTTGCTTTTTCTCGTTCAATCTTATAGGTTTCATCAAAATTTTCTATATTAAGAATTTCCTTAGCAAAAGTGCAAAAAAGTTTTTTATCAACAGAGAAGAAATGTTTGAACATATTGGAAAAAGCTAATTCATCATAGTCTTTACCTAATATGCTTATAAAATTAAATTCTTCTTTTATATTACACTGTACGAATTTTGAAACGGGTTTCTTTTCCCATAAATTATCATTATTTATATAAGTTTCTAATTTTTCATAAGCAATAGGATTTTTGGAAGAATTAATATAAATTTTGAGACTTTGCTTTGCGAATTTTTTATCTTCTAAATAAATGATTTCACTATCATTACCTAAAAAGCAAGACTGCATTTCGTCATCATCTGTTACATAAATTGGATTTTTAGGCTTAACTACCTTTTTAGCTTCAAATGTGTACAATATTGCATTGTCATTATTCAAGTTATTTTCAAAAATTTTATATAATTCAATACCGCCATAAGTAATATGATTTTCTTTTATATATTGAATTTGTTCTTGATGTATATTTGCTCTTTCTTCTTTTTGACTTTTTCTAATTTTAGTAAGTTGTGTTAAACCTTCAGCTTTTGCAAGAATCTCTAAAGTATGTTTTCCACAATTTCGAACAAGTAAAATTGATTTTACTTTGTCATCATGAATATTACTAATACTTCCATCAGACATTGCATAGATATAGTATTTTCCATTATCTGCCTGAAATAAATTAATAATTTCATGACCAATATTGTCGAATCCATTAGATATGTACTCGCCAACATACATTTTGTTTATCATAATTTCATTTTGCATATATTATTCCTCTACATTTATGTTTTCAGTTGGTGAATTTTCAAGATCTTCTAAATCTTTTTCTTTTTGAAGTTTCTTCAATTCTTTTTGTAATTTTTTCTCTTCTTTTATCTTTCGTTTTTCTTCTCTTTTTTGTGCTTTGATAGTTTTTTTAGTTTCTTTCGTTTCGTATTCTGGTATTTTAATATCAGAAAAACTATCTTTTTTTAGTTCTTCATTCTTTTGATTTTGTAATTGGGGATGATTATTTATAGAACTATCATTTTTCTTTATTTCTTTCTTTGGTGCTGTTGCTATTGGTTTAGAAACTTGCTTTTTAGTGTCTATTTTTTCAACCTTATGTAAAACGCTTTTTCTAGACTCAAAATAATTTTTTATATGTGGTAGTATAAAAAATTTGTATATCCCGATAAATATACAAACTGTTATTATTAAAATTATTATTTTTTTATTACTATTATTCATTTTACGCCTGTTTTGTAGTTATTATTGATCCATCTGGTCTATATACATATAGTCTATTATTAATCTTTATTGTTACGGAATTACTGGTATACCCTTGTAATTCTCCGCGTTTTCTAAAAAGCGTCATGCGATCTTCTCCATAAACACAAACATCATTACCATGTTGAATAACATAACTGATACTTTTTTGTTGTGTTTGCCGAGTAGTTTTTCTTTCACAATTAGAAAGAGAATTAACATTGGAACTACTTTTGGGAGTGGTGTAAGAAAAACTTGATGAAGAATTAGCACTAAAACTATTATCATGGTTTTCATGATTATAACTTGAAGAAGAACAACTACTACTTGAAGAACCTCCACCGGCAGCTAATACAAACAAAATCAATACTAAAATTACAATTGTACCAATCAATCCTGCAAATGTTGCAATACCGTCAAAAAGTTGTTCATCAAAAAATGAATAAAATAATATTCCCCCAAGAAAACCTCCCAAATAATAATATCCACCTGTAGCTATTTTTGAAAATATTAGCAAACATAGAAAATTGGTCATAAAAAATGCAAATGGTGTACAATTCGGATGAAAACTATATGGTAAATATTTTATTGCAAAATCAGTAATCCAATTCACCGAATAAATTTCGGGCCACCATTTAGGGAAGAATGTTGATAGTATCCAAAATATAAATTCAAGTAACGGATAAAGGAATAATAGCCAAAATAAACTTAGATACAAATAAGCAAAGATTGTTTTAAGTGTTTGCTTAATGACTTCTATGGAAATTGCATTAGTCAACTCATCAAACTTTGAATTTCGTTTTGAGTGAAATTTTGAAGCAATAATACATAGAAGAATAGACACAAACATAAACCCAATTAAAAGTGGATAACAGTAATTTTCAACTCTTACAATCAAACAGTAAAGAATACTACTTAAACAAATGGTTATAATAGAAAAACTTATAACATCATATAAAATACTGTTTTTGTCTGTATTATTGCAGAAAGTCATATCTTCACCCTATTCTATAGTTATATAAGTTACCTATTTTTATTAGGTAACTTATGTAATTACTATATATTGCAAGTCGGTATTAGTCAATACATGTGAATATAAATAAAATTAACCGTTACTTATAATGTTTAGAAGTAATCAAAATTAGTTTATTTTATAAAAAGGTAACAGGTATATTGATATGGTTTATTGCGACAAAAAATACATTGCTCAAGTGATTCAGAATGCAAGAAAACAAAAAGGTCTAAAGCAATCTCAATTAGCAGAAATGGTTGGTATTAGTGAAAAGCACCTCAGTAAAATTGAAACCGGGAAAAATTATCCGGCCTTAGATAACTTCTTAAAAATGGTGGAAATTCTCAACCTGTCATTAAAAGACTTCGGACTCAATATTACTGACGAAATTTCATTGAAAAAACAATATTTGCAAAAAATTATTAATACTTCCTCTGAAAAACAACTAACAATATACTGTGATATGATTGATGCGATACAAAAACATCTTTAATACTTCAGATTACATAATTTTTCAACAGTCAAATCGGCATCTTGTGTTCCTGTAAAAATTTGTTCAATTAATTTTGGAGGTAAAAATCTCAGTTTTCTCAGCCTTCGAGCATTCCGAGTTTGAAGCTCTGCTGTAGTTTTACCTTCAAGTATCAACTTATTATAATAAAACCCTTTAACAATAGCATCTATTAATGTTTTGTTGCAATTACTACTATTATTTATCACCATTGAACGCCCTTTTCTTGAACTCTGAATAAGTTTTACATTATACTCAAGGTGCAATATTTGCATATTGGTTTTATTTTCTAACCCTGTAATTAATTTATATAGTTCGGATTCTGATAGCAAAATTTCAATATTTTTTTCTGAAATAGTAACTTTGTTTATTAATGGTCGTAATAAGTTTTGGTCTAGCTGTTTAAGTTTCAATGTATTCAAAAATTGTTCTTGCTCATTTAATGATAAGTTTTTTATTAGTGACAAAGTATTTTTATCTTCTGAGATAAATCCCGTTATTTTATCTTGGACAAATTTTTCAATTTCATAAGTCGGAATTCTTGAAAAAGTTTCTTTGTTAGAAAATTTGCCTTGTTTTACTCCCTGATTTATATAATAAAAATACTTTTTTCCACCACGTCCTGTGCTACATGCAGGACTAAAATAATTTCCAAAACGGTCAAATAATTTTCCTTGTAAAAAAGCATTTGAAGCCTTGCGTTCCTTGCCTGTTTTATTAAAATTATTTTCATATAAAATTGCCTGTACTTCATTAAAAATATCTGTGGGAATTAGTGGTTCATGTTGACCGTTGTATGTGTTTTCTTTTCTGACTATTTTTCCCAAATAAACTTTATTCGACAAAATATGATATAAATTACCTTTTGAAAAAACTTTACCTGAACGAGTACAAATATTTTCCTCATCTAAATAATTCTTTAGTTTGGTTACTGATTTTAATTCAAGATATTTTTCGAAAATAGTTATAATTTTCCATGATTGTTCTTGATCAACAATCAATTTATCATCAGATTTTTTATACCCGAGTGGAGTTGCACCGGTAATCCACAACCCTTTTTTAGCTGAAGCTGCAAATTTATCTCTAATTCTTTCACCGGTAACTTCACGTTCAAATTGGGCAAAAGAAAGTAGGATGTTTAAAGTTAATCTCCCCATGCTTGTTGTTGTATTGAAATGCTGTGTAATAGAAACAAAAGAAGTGTTATGTTTGTCGAATACATCAACAATTTTTGAAAAATCCATTAATGATCGAGTCAAACGGTCAACTTTATAAACTACTACAATATCTATTTTATCCTGTTCAATATCTTTCAATAACTCTTGAAATGCAGGTCTATTCATTGTACCGCCTGAATATCCCCCATCATCATAGTGTTTAGTTAAGATTTTCCAACCTTCATGAGTTTGCGATTTTATATATGCTTCGCAAGAATCTCTTTGTGCATCAAGTGAATTAAAACTTTGTTCAAGTCCTTCTTCTGTTGATTTTCTTGTATAAATGGCACAACGGATTTGTTGCTTTTCCATTACGATACTCCAAAGAACCTTTTACCGTTACAATGTGTTCCGGTAATTTCGTTAGCAATTGCAGACAAACTTCTATAAACCTTATTATTATAAGAAAAACCTTTGGCAAGAATTTCAACCGTAAATATCTTACCCTGATATTCTCTAACAATAGTTGCGCCATTGGTATTTACAGAATTTATCCGATAAGTTCTTTTTTCGTACTGATTTACTAAATTATCAATACGTGACTGAATTTCATAAGGTAAGTTTCCGTATTTTTCAGTCCATTGTTCAATTTGAAGTCGAGTTTTATTTTGTAAGTTCATAACACTTATATCTATCGCTCTGTATTAAGTGAATATCAAGTCTTATGACACAATTCTTATCTGTATTTCTCAAGGATTTTATTATAGTGTTTTTGGTAACGCTTAGTTAATTCCGAAAGCTCTATACAAATTATTTCTGGGTAAGTTTTTATAATTTTAATCCCATTTTCATCAGAACAAACAACCAACTTTATATTTTTCAGCTCGTTTAAATCAATTTGATTTTTTTGTAGTTCCAAACTTAACTTACCTATATTACGAACTTCTTTATTACATTCTGAAGTAATCTTTTTAAGATTGTCACCTTCAGAACATTTGTAGTTAATCAAATTATATAACAGTGAAAACAGTCGTTTTTCTGTGCGAGTTAATGCTTCCTGTTTTTGTACAAAAGTTCTTTTGCAGTTCGTACATTTAAAACGTTGCTTCAATTTACGGTCATGTCCGTTTTTTACAATTATTGAACTCTTGCAATATGGGCATTTTGGTCTTTCAGTCATAGCTATAATTAAAACATAAAAACTTATCAACTACAACTTGTCCTAAAAAGTATGATAACCTCTAAAAACCCCGCTCTTCCTTGTTTTTGAGAATCCAAAAAAATTTTTAACTTTTTTGCAAAAACTTTTCATTAAGTTAAAAAAAGGAGAACTATTTTATGGAAAATTTTAAAGAAATGAAGGTAACTTACGTCAACCCGAATGGTTTAAAAGTATTAAACATCAAAAACTACTCATCAAAGGAAATAGAAATCGCAACAACGGTTCTCAAACGTTTTGGGTTTCAATGTCCTATTGTTACAGACAACAATGAGAATGTAGTTTTCGGAGACCTGTTACTGCGTGCGGCACAAAAGTTAGGAATCAAAACTGTTCCGACTGTAGAAATTAACAATCTCAGCAAAAAAGAAATAAAAGCCTTTTCCGTAGCAATTAATAAAATATCTGAGATGGGTGATTTTGATTTGAGTACCTTAAAAACAGAAATTCAAGATCTACTATCCGATATGGAGATAAAAATTTCGCCGGAAGAACTTGGATTTTCAAGTATTGAACTTGACAACTTACTATTTGATTGTAGCTTGGATAACAAACAAAGTCTTGAACCTGAGCAAGAAGAAATTTTACCTGATGAAATAATTTCGACAGTTAAAACAGGCGATTTGATAAGATTAGGCAATCACATGTTGCTGTGTGGCAGTGCACTCAAAACCGAAAGTTTTGTTAATTTACTTGGTTCAGACAAAGCCAAAATTGTAATTACAGATCCGCCGTATAATGTTAAAATTTCAGACAATGTGACTAAACAAAAACATCATAAAGAATTCGTCAACGCTTCAGGTGAAATGTCTGAAGATGAATTTGAAAATTTTCTTACAGAAAGTTTTAACAACCTGAAAGTTTTTTCTGTTGACAACTCCATTCATTATATATTCATGGATTGGCGTCACATAGGGGAAATACAATCCGCCGGGAAAAAGGTTTATCCAAAGCACCTGAATCTTTGTATATGGAATAAACTTACCGGTGGCATGGGGAGTTTTTACAGATCACAACATGAGCTTTGTTTTGTTTATCAAAATGGCACAGGGCGGCATATAAATAATATTGAGCTTGGTAAAAATGGTAGAAATCGTACCAATGTCTGGGATTACAAAGGGATGAACGTAAGTACAAGACAAGCAAAAACGTTAAGAAAATTGCATCCAACTGTCAAACCTACCGCAATGCTTATGGATATCATGCTTGATTCTTCTGAATATGACGATATTGTATTGGATTGTTTCGGCGGAAGCGGTTCAACATTAATTGCAGCAGAACAATGTGGCAGACAAGCCAGATTAATTGAGATTTCCCCACATTATTGTGATGTGATTATATCCCGATGGGAAAAACTTACTGGCAAAAAACATGAAATTATATCAAATGGGGAGGTTATAAATGGCTAAAAATCCAAAGAAAAAAGGTAAGAAACAAAACTATGAGGTTGGTTACGGTAAACCTCCAGAACAGTTCAAGTGGCAAAAAGGTTGTCCCAGTCCAAATCCAAAAGGGAGACCTAAAAAAATACGCACCCTCAAAGAGGCATTACAGGTTTCATTAAATACAGAAATCAATACAAAGACTGAAACCGGAGAAATAAAGAAAATATCTTGCGTAGAAGCACTTGCCAGACGCACCTTAGCAGATGCGATTTCAAATGATGGTCCGACTCGTAGAATGTTATATCGTTACGACATTTTTAATCTGGTTTCAAAGGAGCCTGAGATTGAATATGACAAAAACGAAACCGAATTGCTACAAGTTCAAGAAGAATACGGGAAACTTCTCAAACAATGGGCTGAAATGCCGGTAACTGTGAGAGAAACGTTGAGAAAAATTCTTACAGAAGTATTACGCGATATATTAAACAACAAATTTCAAGAGGAGAATTAAGATGACATTAACACAAAATGAAAAACGCAAACAATGGCTAACAAGAGGTCCCATACAACGAGCAATTGACCATGCAAAACTTAGGGCAAAACTTTTTTCCAAAGCACAAAATCTTGATAAAGATACAATACTTGTCAGTAAGATTAAAGTTGATGAAATTTACGATTACTCGTTCGCAAGTATTATTGACTTCCCACTTGCGGACATAGAATGTTTTTACAAAACACCGGTCCTTATCGGGACTGATAACGATTTGTTATTTGGTATTAACCAGATAAATTATGCCAAAGAAAAATGGCTTAAAACTGTTAATTGTGTTTACATTGATGCCCTGCAATTTAAGACAATTGATCTTTGCTCATTAGAAGCTCAGTTTAGCACAAAGCACCAATCATGGCTATATTTTGCCTACGAATTATACAATGTATTTATTGATAATTCAGGAGGTATTTCTTTTGAGGAATTTTGCAACGAGCCACGTGAATATTTCAACAAACCTGACAAATTTTCAACAGGTTTATACCGGCTACTTGAAGAAGCAAATCAGTACTGAGCTGAAGCCGTATATTTAATACGGCTTCTCTTATAACATTTTTCATTAAATGCTCTCAATATTTTGCGAAAACCTTTCTTTTAACTTTGTAATAGCATCAGGATGATAGCAATCACAAGATTCTTCAACATCATCCCATTTGTTAAATGTTTGTATATTCTTTAACAACAATTCAAAAATTTCTGAATTGTACCAGTCTTCATACATACTCTCAATGATAATTTCATCAGTATCAAATTTTGTTATATCAATTTTATTCAAGATATTTTCAATAAAAGATAAATTTTTACGTTGAATTTGGTGTATTAAGATATTGCCGTTATCGCTTAAATAAGGATTGGCAAACCTGTCAACTAGGGTATTAAAATCCTTACTGTATTTTAAATTTGCTCGTCTTACAACTGTATTTTTGCCAATTTCAAAACGTACAAATAAGGTAAATAAGCATAATTCAAATGTAAAAACAGGACCGATTTCTGAAAAATCAGCATCAATCGCAAGGGTAAACCTGTGTCTTGGATGAATTCCAATTTGAATCAGTGAATAAATTAAAAACGGAAACCACGCAAAATCAACTGTAATTCCGTATGGATCGTTTAAAAAGTCAAAATTATATAATTTTAAAAACTGAGATGTAAAATACCATTTTTCTTTATTTTGTCGTCTTGGTTTGTATTTTGGTTTTCCTTCTCGTTTGACATTTTGGAGTTTTATCATTTCGTCCCACAAAACAGGCTTATCCGTATGGTCATCCCAAATTCTTACATCAGTAATATTAAAACACCCCCAAAAAGGTCCTATTGAATATTCAAACGCATAAACTAAATCATTCCATAATTTTCTAAAATTAGTACTCGCAATATAAATTTTATTCCAATGACCAAAATAGTTGTTTAGTTGTAATTCCCATTTTTTGAATTTTGACAACCTTCCATGCATTAACAATTCACCGTTTCCATAATGTATTTTAAATAGTGAATTTTTAAAATTAAAAGAATAAAACTTATTTTTTGTCATTTTATACCTCTTGGTCGTAATACCATCTATCACTTAGCTTCTTGCCTATTTCAAGCAGAGGTTAAGAAATATGTTCAGGATATGTATTTTATCCTTGCAAAAATTACAATTATAATATAGCATTAGTAATCATAAGTATTTAATACTAAATCAAGGTATCATAAAGGTTACTCTAATACAAGCTAATGTCAACTATGAACTATTTTTTAAATTTAATACTGAAACTAAATTTAAATTATTGATAAGAATTATGTTACAAGACTTGAAAATATTTTTTACTGGAGCGATAGAGGATTGTGTAAATTATAATTTTATCAAAATGATGTTATTACGCGTTTTGAGGTGAATTTAAATCAGAAAAAAGGATAGAATTAGGTCAAAGAAATATGCATGAATACGAATTTTTACCATTTGTAAATAACAAAGCCTTCATTTATAAAGATTATGTTTTTGATAAAAACAGTCATAGGATTTGCATAAACTCTCAAGGAGATGTTTTATTTGAACTTCCGAAGGGAGTAAAATGTTTTTCTTACGAAGACGAAGATGTACTATTTGCCAGTAATGAAAAAGGATTATATGCTCTTATTGATAATAAGGGTAATAACCTTACCGGATATATCTATGATGTAATTCTAGGTGGCATGGAAGAAGGATTTTTTGAAGTTAAAAGAGATGGTAAACATGGGCATATCGATATATGTGGCAATGAGGTAATTCCTTGTATATACGAAGATGGAACCTTCTTTTCAGAAGGGATTGCCCCGGAGAAACTAAATAATAAATGGGGATGTATAGATTCTAAAAATAATATTATAATCCCTTTTGAATATGAAGATTTATCTGTCTGTTCAAATAACAGAATTTGTGCAAAGAAAAATGGGCTTTGGGGTTGGATAAATAAAAATAATGATGTAATTGTTGATTTTAAATATCAAGATTTGGTAAGTTATGCTTCAAGATATTGTAATGCATTTCCTGCTAAAATTAATAACAAATGGGGACTTATTGATAAAACAGGTTCAGTAGTTGAAAATTTTGTTTATGATGAATTTGAATATTGTTCAGAGACAGGTAGATACTACGCATTCAAAAAAAAGAAACATTTTGCATTATATGATACTGTAAAATTAAAATTTTTAACTGATTTTATATATAACGAAATTGGGGATTTTAGTTATAATCATTTTAGAATTAAAAAAAATAGAAAATACGGGTATATTGATATATTTGGAGAAATTATCGTAGAACCAATATATCAAGATGCCGAAGAATATTTTTCAGAAGGTATTGCCATTGTAAAACTTAAAAATAAATATGGTGCAATAAATACATCGGGGAATGTTGTTATTCCGTTTGAATATAAATCGTTGTTTACTTCTCATGATGGTATGCTTTTGGCAAGAAAAAATCTAAATGGAGGATTTATTGATAGAAAAAATAATATAATTATTCCTTTTGGCAAATTTAATTATTTTCCAAAAAGTTTTAGCAATGGATTTGTAAATGTTTGGACAATGAAAGATGGGGATTTTTATATAAATTGTAAAGGTGAAAAACTAGAGATAAAACTTTAATTATACACAATTCGTCCGCAAGTGGACGTTAAATTCTTGCAGGTGATTTTATCATAAAGGTGAATTAAAAATGATATTTAAAAAATTATTAGAAAGCGGTTATGGAAAAAATGATAAATAGTGAAATTAAAATAATTACTCAAATTAATAATATTATATATTATGTGGACAAAGGCACAAATCCTCAGCTTAACGTTGCTTATAATAATATAGATTCACATGACAGTCGCAATTATAGAACATTTTTAAAAATTAATTTAAATAGTTCTGTTAATTCAAATTTTAAACGCCTAATTTCGAGTTGCGATAGTCCTAATAAATTTTCAAAATTAGAGGTAAAATTACAAAATAAAATAAGAAAAGAGCTTCTAAAAACTACGATAAAATATAACAACGAAAATATTTCATTATATGAATATGGAATTATATTATGGAATGAATTGAACTCTGATAATCTAGTATATTATGAAACTCCGGATCAACAACTTGCTTGGATAACGGCTCCTTTAGATACGGAACAAACAGGTTTGCCTATGCGAGTTGAGTTGGTTCTTCAACGTTTTGGAAAAATTGAAAATCAACCGGTATATATAATTGTTCAAAATGATTATGAAAAACAAGGTAATTTTAATTGGATAAAAATGAAATTAGACGGTACAATTATAAATGATGTAAATCCGGTCTTTTCAGAAGCTGAATTTGAAAAACTGAAGGAGTGGATTGAATTAAATAAACTGGCGATACTGTTATATTGGACTCAAGAAGAGATAGGTTATATGGAAATTCTTAAATATATTCATCCAATAGATAAAAATGAAGATAAAATTAAATGAAATTGACTGAACAAAAACATAAACCATTGAATAATTATTCTAATACTCATCGCCTTATGGCAATTGGGGACATACATGGTGACGTGTTTAAACTCAATAGACTACTTGAACAAATTAATCCTACTCCAAATGACACTTTAGTTTTTCTCGGAGATTATATTGATAGAGGCGAAAATTCAAAAGAGGTTATTGAGTTGCTTTTAAATCTTTCACAATGTTTAAAATGTATTTTTCTGAAAGGTAATCATGAGAATATGCTTCTTAATATAAAGAATACTAAGTCAAAAGCGGCTTATGCTCATTGGTATTTATCCGGTGGTGATAGAACACTAAACTCCTATCAACACTTTGAAAAAATTTTTGAATTGCATGGCAAATTTTTTGAAAACTTACAAAATTATTATCAAACTGAGGATTATTTGTTTGTGCACGCTGGGATTAGAAATGGTAAAGTTTTAGAAGAACAAACCATAGATGATTTGTTATGGATACGAGATGACTTTATTTACGAGACTAGTAAATTAAAACAAAAAATAATTTTTGGACATACTCCATTTTATGATCCTTATATTGCGGAAGATAAAATAGGAATTGATACCGGGTGCGGGTATGATGACGGATATTTAACAGCAATTATTTGTGGCGAAGAAAATTTTATTACAAGCGAGTGAAATAGTTAAATTTTTAAAAGGAATATCTTATGAATGAAAAAATATTTTCTCAAGAATTAATATTAATTTTAATATTTATATTTAAAGTATTAAAATTTTCTCATTTTAATGATATTATTTTTTTATGAATTATATGAATATACCTCCATATTTATTAGATCAGATTAAACGAGGTCAAGTTGTTTTATGTTTAGGCTCAGGTGCTAATTATGGAGCTCGTAATAGTAAAGGACATGAAATTCCAATTGGTAATAAGCTTGGTCAATTACTAGATGAAAAGTTTTTAGGTGGTAAATATCAAAATAACTCATTAGATGATATAGCATTATTTGCAATTACTAATTCTGATGCTA
>OBLI01003373.1_pt1 | contig 12332 bp, 11 predicted proteins | sample 1519701 | NCBI WGS metagenome assembly OBLI01 (sample SAMEA3663005, study PRJEB22513) | pig gut metagenome | biome: pig gut; feature: pig-associated habitat; material: faeces | place: France | collected 2012 | reverse complement strand
CAAGTTGAACGCTTCAAAGACATATCCCTTGGGCCGATGCCCACATCGGCACGAGTTGAACGCTCCAAAGACATATCCCTTGGGCCGATGTGGGCATCGGCCCCTACGGGGGTGCGCTATTGGCTGATAGGCTTACGAAAGCCGATAGCCTAATTTTAATATTACGCATTGTAGGGAAAATGGAAACTTGAAAAGGAAAAAGCCTGTTTTCCCTTTCAATTTTCTATTTTCAGCCAGAAAGGGCAGCGCAGGGAGTTTACGCTGCGCTGCCCTTGGCAGGTTCATTTAAAGGGAAATCAGAAAGCGGTATCCAGCAGGTTGATGCCGTCGATGGTCAGGTTGAAGTAAGGAGCGGAACGGAACTCGGACTCCAGCACGGCGCCGTCCACAACCACTTCGGTGTCGCCCTCGTAGGCGGGATCGGTGTCCACGTCAGCCATGAAGCTCTCCAGAGCGGCGCCATTGTAGGTGAAGGTGGTGGTGTCGAAGACCTTCAGGGAGCCATCCTCCAGGGCAGCCTTCACTTCGGCGATCTTCTCTGCGGTGCCGGCGGCGGCAGCCTGCTCGTTCACATCAGACAGCTCCACGGAGCCGGTGGCGATGGTGCCGGTCCAGTCAGTGGCGATTTCCTCACCGTTTGCCACACAGTTAATGATGTACTCGAAGTAGGGAGCCCAGTTGATGCGGCTGGACACGATGAAGGTGTTGGGGCAGGCGTCCACAGTGGAGCCGTTGTAGGAGATGTTGGGCACACCGGCGTTCTCGCAGGCAGTGGGAGCGCCCATGGAGTCGGCGTGCTGGGAGATCAGCTTGCAGCCGCCCTCGATCAGCTTGTTGGCAGCTTCCTTCTCGGCGGTCTCATCGTACCAGGAGCCGGTGAAGGTCACATCCATGGTGACGCTGGGGCAGACGCTCTTGGCGCCCAGGTAGAAGGAGGTATAGCCGGAGACCACTTCGGCGTAGGTGTAAGCGCCAACGTAGCCCATCTTGGCTTCCTCAGCGGTAAACTTACCAGCCTCGATCATCTCGTTCAGCTTCATACCGGCGGCAACACCAGCCAGGTAACGGCCCTCGTAGATGGAGGCAAAAGCGTTGTGGTAGTTGGCAAGGCCCTCGGTGTGAGCCTTGGTGCCGGTGGCGTGGCAGAACTGGACCTCGGGGAATTCCTTGGCAGCCTCGATCATGTAGTCCTCATGACCGAAGGAGTCGGCAAAGACGATGTCGCAGCCGTCGTCGGCCATGTCGGCAGCGGCTTCGTAGCACTCGTTGCCCTCGGGAACGTTGGTCTTCAGGACGTACTCCACGCCCAGCTTCTCGCAGGCCTCTTTGGCGGCGTTCATGAAGTTCAGGTCGTAGGTGGAGTTCTCGTCGTGCAGGAAGATGAAGCCAACCTTCACGTCGCTGGTTTCAGCAGCGGCGCTGACGGCGAACAGACCCATCACCATGACGATGGCGAGAACCAGGGAAAGAATCTTTTTCATGTTTGTTTGCTCTCCTTTTGAAAATAATGTATGTAAAGGATATTTGCGACAGCTTTAACGGCGGAACGTGATGCCGGTATCGGACATGCTCTCCACAATGGCCAGGGACTCCACCCGGATGCCCTTTTCACGCAGGGCGTCGCCGCCGCCCTGGAAGCCCTTTTCGATGGCGCAGGCCGCGCCGATGAGGGTTGCGCCCGCCTGGTTCACCAGGTCGATGAGCCCCAGCAGCGCCTTGCCGTTGGCGAGAAAATCATCCACCAGCAGCACCCGGTCTTCGGGCAGCAGATAGTCGCTGCTCACCACCACGGTGTAGTCGGTGTTGTGGGTATAGGAGTGGACCACCGCAGAGTAGGTGCTGCCGTCCACATTGCTGGTTTTGTGCTTCTTGGCGAACACCAGGGGCACATGCATGGCCATGCCCGCAGCGGCGGCGATGGCAATGCCGGAGGATTCGATGGTGAGCACCTTGGTGACACCGCAGCCTTCAAAAAGCCCTGCGATCTCCTGGCCGATTCTTCCCAGAAATTCCGTGTCGATCTGTTGGTTCAGGAAGCTGCCGACCTTTAAAATGCCGCCGGGCAGCACCTTTCCCTCTGCGCGGATCTTCTGTTCCATCAGCTCCATGGCAAATCCTCCAAATATCAAAAATAAAAAAGACGAACCGGATGCAGGCGCACAGACGCGCCCACCGTGATTCGTCTCAGCAGACCTTGGTCAGGGAAACCGGTACCAATAGTCGTGACTTTGGCTGGCGTCACGGTAGAAACTTTCGGGCCATACATCCGAAACTATATCGGCATTTTCTTTAAGATACTGTCATCCTAATTCATCTTTCGCCGATTGTCAACACAAACAGAAAGGCTTTTTTCATTTCCTCCGTAATGCACAAAGAACCGACGGCAATCGACTTTTTTTCCGTTGAAAAATCAACCTCCCGAGAGCCCCGTGATCCGGCGTTGACATTTTTCGGATTCCCCCTATAATAGACCCTGACGGAAAGGGGGACTGACCATGGCGGACTGGATGCGGCTGGACAACGCGGCGCTGATTTTCCCGGCGGTACGGCGGCGGGACTGGACCAATGCCTTCCGGGTGTCGGCCACCCTGAAAGAGCCGGTGGAGCCGGAGCTTTTGCAGCAGGCGGTGGACGCTCTGCTGCCCAGATTTCCTTCCATGTATGTCAGCCTCCACCGGGGGCTGTTCTGGTACTATCTGCAAAAGCTGAAGCGGGCCCCAAGGGTGCGGCAGGATGGCGCCTGCCCCCTGATTCACATGACGGGCAAGGAGCTGCGGGAATGCTGCCTGCGGGTGCTGTACTACGAAAACCGCATTGCGGTGGAGTGCTTTCACGCCCTCACCGACGGCAGCGGCGGCATGGTATTTTTGAAAACCCTGACGGCCCAGTATCTGTCATTGCGCCACGGAATTTCCATCCCGGCGGTGGAGGGGGTGCTGGACCCATTGGAAACGCCCCACCCGGCGGAGCTGGAGGACAGCTTCACAAGGACGGCGGGGCAGGTTCCCCTCAGCCGGAAAGAGGAAAACTCCCTGCATCTGGGAGGGAGGCGGGAGGAGGACGGCTTCCTCCACCTGACCATCGCCTCGGTGCCGGAGGCAAGGCTTTTGGAGCTGGCCCATGAATACGGCTGCACCGTCACGGCCTTTCTGTGTGCGGTGATGCTCCAATCCATTTTGAAGCTGGCCCGGCTCCCCCAGGGAGGAAGGTGGGCCAAGGTGACGGTGCCGGTGAACCTGCGAAAGGTGCTGGGGGGCGAAACCCTGCGGAACTTCGCCCTGACGGTGAATGTGGGAGTGGACCCCCGGCTGGGCAGCTACACCCTAAGGGAGCTGACCCGGGCGGTGCAGAGCCAGTTGGAAACCCAGGTGACCGCGCAGCAGATGGCAGCCCGGGTGGCAGCCAATGTGCAGCCGTCCCAGAATTTTCTGATTAAAATTCTGCCCCTGCCCATCAAGAATTTTGCCCTGCGGATGGTCTACCGCCGAGTGGGAGAGTGCAAGGGCAGCATCAACGTTTCCAATCTGGGCAAAACCGGACTTCCGGAGGAAATGGCGGCGTATGTCCGCTTTCTGGACTTTACCATCGGCCCCCAGGCCACCTATGCCAACAACTGCAGCGTGGTGTCCTACGGCGGCGTCACCCGCATCAACCTGATTCGCTCCACGGTGGAGCCCAGGCTGGAGCGGGACTTCCTCACCCGGCTGGTGGAGCTGGGTCTGGAGGTAACGGTGGACAGCAATGAAAGGAGCTGAGGCCATGTACTGCATGAACTGCGGCGTGAAGCTGGGCCAGGGAGAGGAAAAATGCCCCCTGTGCGGCCTGCGGGCCTACCATCCCGATTTGAAAAGAACCCCGGGGACGCCCCTGTACCCCCGGGAATGGCATGCCCCGGAGGCGGAGCGCAGCGGCTGGCGGTATCTGCTGACGGTATTTTTCCTGGTGGCTGTGGGGGCCTGCCTGGTTGTGGACATTCTGCTCTCCGGCGGCATCAGCTGGTCCGGCTTTGCCCTGGCGGGACTGCTGACGGGCTATGTGCTGCTGGTGCTGCCGCTGTGGTTCGCCCGGCCCAACGCGGTGGTGTTTCTGGCCATTGACTTTACGGCGTTGGGGCTGATGCTGCTGTACATCAACCTGAAAGTGCAGGGCGGCTGGTTTTTGTCCCTGGCCTTTCCGGTGACGGCCCTGTACGGGGTGCTGATTACGGGCTTTGCCGCCATTGTGAAATACATCCGCATGGGCCGGTTTTTCCAGCTGGGGGGCGGCTGCGTGGTGTTCGGCTGCTCCGCCATGCTGCTGGAGCTGTTCATCAGCATCACCTTCGGCACCAGGATGTTCACCTGGAGCCTGTACCCGGTGGCGATTTTAAGCACCATCGGCCTGTTCTGGATTCTGGCCGGCATCATCCGCCCCCTGGGAAACGCCATCCGGAAGAAAACCTTTCTCTAAAGAAGCGATCAAAATCCCCCTGACCGTGTTGGCCAGGGGGATCATTCATGGGGTTATTTCAGGATTTCTCCGTTGGATGCAATCACCTGGGCATACCACTGGGCGGAGTCCTTGGGGATACGGTCGCAGCTTTCGTAATCCACATAGATGATGCCGAAGCGCTCATTGTAGCCGTTGGACCACTCGAAATTGTCCAGGAAGCTCCACTGCAGATAGCCCATCAGAGGCACACCTTCCTTGGAGGCCTGGGACAGGGCGCGCAGGTAACGGGTGAGGAAATCAATCCGATCGGCATCGTGGACCTTGCCGTCCAGATACACCCGGTCGTTGCAGGACAGGCCGTTCTCGGTGATCAGCACGGGTTTGCCATAGCGCTGGTAAATCTGCATGGGCCCAAAATGCAGCACCTCCGGGGTGACCTTCCACTTGGTCGCCGTCAGGGGGAAGCCGGCGGGAATGGGGGACATGGAACCGTCCTCCTCCACCGGGTCGCCCTGGTAGACATTGATGCCCACGAAGTCCGGAGCCTCCATGCTGTCCCAGTCCGCCTGGCTGATTCCGGCGGCGAATTCCTCCACCACCTTGGGGGAGCCCTCCGCAAACCGGCGGAAGAACAGGGGGTCCAGGAAGATGTTCATGCTGAACACCCAGTCGGCAGGGTCAAAGGTGGCCTTGTAGGCGGCCTCCCGTCCGGCGGGGGTATCCACTCTCGGATAGCAGAGCCGACCGCAGGAGGCAACACCGATCCGGCAGTCCTGCCCCAAAACCTGGCGAATCTGCCGGGTGGCCTCGCTGTGGGCCAGGCACAGATTGAAGTAGCACTTCAGCGCCTCCCGCTCTCCCAGCTTCCAGCCGGGAGCGTGAATGCCCTCCAGATAGCCCAGGCCGGTGACGCACTGGGGCTCGTTCAGGGTCATGTAGGTATCCACCCGGCCCTTGAAGTGCTCGGCGATGACCCGGGCATAGCGGCCAAAGGCGGGGACGATGTCCCGGTTCAGCCAGCCGCCCTTGTCCTGCAGGGCGCTGGGCAGGTCCCAGTGGTACAGGGTAATCATGGGCTTGATGCCGGAGGCAATCAGCGCATTCACCAGATTGTCGTAGAATTCCAGTCCCTTTTCGTTCACGGCTCCGTCGCCGTCGGGGATAATCCGGGCCCAGCTGATAGAGAACCGGTAGGCTTGGATGCCGAACTGCTTCATGAGCCGCACATCCTCCGCCCAGCGGTGGTAGCTGTCGCAGGCCCGGTCGCCGGTGTCGCCGTTGAGGATATTACCGGGAACATGGGTGAAATCGTCCCAGATATTCCGCCCCTTGCCGTCCTCATTCCAGGCACCCTCGCACTGGTAGGAGGCGCAGGCCACGCCCCAGATAAAGTCCTTGGGAAACATTATACAGTAACCTCCACATGATATTCGGCCTTGCCGGTGTCGGGAATCACGAATCCCTCCACTTTCACGCCATCCACGCTCATAGCGGCCACACCGGTCTGCTTCACATGGATGTGATACATGGCTCCGCGGTAGCGGCGGTCCACGGTGTATTCATCCAGCTCCTTGGGCAGGCAGGGGGCCACACTCAGGCCACCCAGGGTGGGCTTGATGCCCAGGATGTACTGGCTGATGTTTACAAAGGTCCAGGAGGCGGTGCCGGTGAGCCAGCTGTTCCGGGCGGCGCCCTCCTCGTAGGAAGCCCGGGCGGCTACGGTCTGGGCGTAGACATAGGGCTCCACCCGACGGATGTCGCTGTTCTCCTCCTGGTACACGGGAGCGGTGCGGCGGTAGATGTCGAAGGCGTTGTCGCCCCGGCCCACCACGGTCTCGGCGATGGAGATCCAGGGGTTATTGTGGCAGAAGATGGAGCCGTTTTCCTTGTATCCGGGAGGATAGGAGGAGATTTCGCCCAGCTCCTTGTGGTAGACGGTGTAGCAGGGGGCCAGCAGCTCCACGCCGTACTTGCCCAGCAGGTGCTTCCGCACGGAATCCAGGGCCTTCACCGCCTTGCCGTCGTCCTTGCCCACGCCGGCCATGACGCACATGCCCTGGGGCTCGATGTAAATCTTGCCCTCTTCGCATTTGCTGGAGCCCACGGGGTTGGAGAAAGCGTCGTAGGCCCGGACAAACCACTCGCCGTCCCAGCCGGCGGTCTCGATGGCCTGCTCCATGTCGGAAACGGCGGCCAGGACTGCCTGGGCTTCCTCATCCAGGCCACGGGCCTGGCAGATTTCGGCGTACTCCCGGCCATAGAGGACGAACATACCGCCAATGAACACGGATTCCGCCACAGGGCCCTCGGAGGGACCGGAGGTCTGGAAGCTCTCGCCGAGTTCAGGTTCAGGCAGTCGTTCCAGTCGGCACGGCCGATGAGGGGCAGATCATGGGGGCCCTTGTGGGTCATGGTGTAGTTCACGCTGCGCCGCAGGTGCTCCATCAAGGGCTGCTCGGAGCCGGGCACATTGTCAAAGGGCGTGGGATGATCCAGAATGCTCCAGTCGCCGGTTTCGGCAATGTAGGCATGGGTGGCGGCCACCAGCCACAAAGGATCGTCATTGAAGCCGGAGCCAATGTCGTTGTTGCCCCGCTTGGTCAGGGGCTGGTACTGATGGTAGGTGGAGCCGTCCGCCCACTGGACGGAGGCAATGTCGATGATCCGTTCCCGGGCCCGGTCCGGCGCAATGTGGACGAAGCCCAGCAGGTCCTGGCAGCTGTCCCGGAAGCCCATGCCCCGGCCGGTGCCGGACTCAAAGTAGCTGGCGGAGCGGCTCATGTTGTAGGTGACCATGCACTGATACTGATGCCAGATGTTCACGGCCCGGTCCAGCTTCTCATCGGGAGAGTGGAGGGTGTAGGTGCTGAGCAGGCCATCCCAGTAGGCGGCCAGCTCTGCCATGGCCTTGTCCACGGCGGCATCGGTGGAAAACGCTTTCAGCACCCGGTAGGCACCGTCCTTGCGGATGACACCGGGGGCGATGAATTTCTGATCTCTGGGATTCTTGCCGTAGCCCAGGACGAACACGAAAGAGGTGCTCTCCCCGGGGGCCAGGGTCACATCCAGGTGCAGACCCGCCATGGGCGCGCCGCCGTGGGCGATGAAGTCACCGGCCTTGGTGTTCAGGATGGCCTGGGGGGCGCCGAAGTGGCCAAAGGTACCCAGGAAGGGATCCCGGTCGGTATCGAAGCCAGCAATGGGGGCATTCACGCCGTAGTAGGCGTAGTGGTCCCGGCGCTCCCGGTACTCGGTCTTGTGGTAGATGACGCTGCCCTCCACCTCCAGCTCGCCGATGTTCAGGTTTCTCTGGAAGTTGGTGGAGTCGTCCACCGCGTTCCACAGGCACCATTCCACGGCGCCTGTGAACCGGAAAGAACGGGTGGCATCGGACTTGTTGGTGAGCTTCACCTGCTGCACCTCACAGTTCTCGTCCCCGGGCACCAGGAAGGTCATTTCCGCAGCGATGCCGTCCTTTTCGGATTCAAACACGGTGTAGCCCATGCCGTGACGGCACTTATAGCTGTCCAGAGGGGTGTCGCAGGGGTGGAAAGTGGGGCTCCAGGGGGCCTTGCCAGCCTCCTTCACGTAGAAGAAGCGGCCGCCGATGTCCGCGGGGACATTGTTGTAGCGGTAGCGCAGCAGACGCTGGAGCTTGGCGTCCCGATAGAAGCAATAGCCGCCGGCGGTATTGCTGATCAGGGAGAAGAAGTCCTTGCTGCCCAGATAGTTGATCCAGGGCATAGGGGTTGCGGGGGTCTCGATTACGTATTCTTTTTTCGCATCGTCAAAAAAACCGTAGCGCATATCGACTCTCCTTTTTGATATGGAATGGATTATGAAAGACACATTTTATGGATTGGGATTGCCGCCCTTGATGGAGTACAGCGAATTGAACGAAAATCCTCTTTCCTTAAACGTTTTCATATTACCATATCCCCAAAAAAATTGCAAGGGCTTCCGGGATATTTCATAATATTTCATTTCCGAAATTTTTTCGTATTCAGCGCAACTTTTGTAAATCTGATACACTTTTTCGTAAACACCGAAATTTTTCGCTGTTGGACATGCCAAAGCCCCCCTGTGCAAAAAGGGGGGGCTGAGCACCTGGCTGGAACAATGTATCAGCCAACGGGATATAACGCATTTAGGCTATCGGCCTAAATAAGCTGATTGTGAAATAGGTGTTTGCAGAGATATTTCGTAGGGAATGCATTCATGCATTCCGAAAGGTCCATTAACCACCAGGGTTCGCCAAATCGTAAAACGATGATTTTTGCGTAGGGAACACATTTATGCGTTCCGCCGGATAACGTTTTTACCAGGGTATATTGAACGGAAAAATGTTAAAAAATCGGAACCCGTTACCATTCAACGAACCGTGGATGGTATTCAACGTTTTGGAACGGATGAATCCGTTCCCTACGCACACATTGGAACATATCCCATTCAACGAACCCTGCAAATTCCGATTTGTCAATATGCTTACGATAACCGATAACCTGATCACGCATAATCAAAGGAATGCAAAAAGGCTCTGGCCCGGGCGGTGGCGGGTTCCCGGAAAAAGGCCTTGGGGTCGCTGCTTTCCTCCACCACCTCCCCATGCTCGATGAACAGAATCCGGTCCGCGATGGCCCGGGCGAAATTCATCTCATGGGTGACAATCACCATGGTGCTGCCCGCTTTGGCCAATGACAGCACCACCTCCAATACCTCCCGCACCATTTCCGGGTCCAGGGCAGCGGTGATTTCGTCCAGCAGCAGAATCTCCGGGTGCATGCACAGGGCCCGGACGATGGCAATGCGCTGCTTCTGCCCGCCGGAGAGCTGCCTGGGGTAGTCATTTTTCCGCTCCGCCAGCCCCACCCGCTGCAGCAGCGCCATGGCCTCCGCTTCCGCCTCTGTGCGGCTGCGTTTTTGCACCTTGATGGGCGCCAGGAGGATGTTTTCCAGAATGGTCTTATGGGGGAACAGCTCATAGCTCTGGAACACCATGCCGATTTTCTGCCGCATTTTGGCGATGGAGGCTTCCTCCCGCAGCACCGGCTCCCCATCCAGCAGGATTTTTCCCCCCTGAATGGGCTCCAGGCCGTTGAGACAGCGAAGCAGGGTGCTCTTCCCGCAGCCGGAGGGGCCGATGACCACCACCACTTCCCCCCGACGGACCTGCAAATTGAAATCCTTGAAAATTACATGTTCCCCAAAGGCTTTTTTCAGATGCTCCACCCGCAGCAATACCTCTTCCACAGCTACGACCACCTCTTCTCCAAATATCCCGCCAGGGAGCCAATCGGCCAGCAAATCAGAAAATACATCAAAAATACCACCGCAAACACCCCAAAGGCCGCATTGGGGGCGGTTTTCCGGTTGGCCTCGATGATCTGCTGGGCTACCTTTAAAACCTCCACAATGCCGATCATCATCACCAGACTGGTGGTTTTGATCATCCGGGTGATCAGGTTGATGGACAGCGGAATCAGCCGCCTCACCGCCTGGGGCAGGATGACCAGAGTATACACCTGCAGCGGCTTCATTCCCAGCGCCTGGGCGCTCTCCCGCTGGATGAGGGGAATGCTTTGCAGTGCTCCCCGTACCAGGTCCGCCATCTCCGCCGTGCCCCAGAAGCTGAACACGAAAATGGCCGCCGCCTCCGCATTCAAATTCCAGCCGAACACCCGGGTGGTGCCGAAATACACCACAAACAGCAGCACCATCTGGGGCATGATCCGCACGGTTTCCAGATACAGCCGGAACGTCCCTCGCAGCAGCCGACTTCGGCTGCCCAGCAGCATACCCAGGAAAACCCCCAGCACAATGCTGATGGCCACGGAGATCAGGCTGATTCGCACCGCCACCCACAGGCCCGTGAGCAGCCGCAGAAAATTCTTGCCCTTGAACAGCACCTCAAGTCCCAAACTCGCCATGGCGCAGCCTCCTTTCCAAAAAGCTTCCCAGGATGGACACCGGCAGCAGCATGATCAGATAGAAAATCACCAGTAAGGTCAGGCATTCCATGGTTTTTGCGTACATGCCAATGAGGTCCTCGGCGGTGAACATCAAATCCATCAGGCTGATGGTGGAAAACACGCTGGTCTCTTTTAAAAGGAAGATCAGATTCGCCATGAGCCCGGGGACGCTGGAGGACACCGCCTGCGGGAGAACCACATAGGCAAAGGCCTGCAAGGGGGTCATGCCCAGGCTCTCGGCGGTTTCCAGCTGGATGGGAGCGACGCTTTCCAGGCCGCTGCGAAAGGTCTCCGCCATGTAGGCGCCTCCCAGCAGCCCCAATCCCAGGCTGCCGCAGACCCGGGCGGGAATCCGGATGCCGATTTTCGGCAGGCCGAAATACAGGAAAAACAGCTGCACCAGCAAGGGGGTGTTGCGGAAGAGCTGAATATAGGCGGCCACCACCCGGCGCAGCACCGGGATTTGCAGATGCACCGCCGCCGCGCAGACAATGCCCACGGCCAGCGCCAGGGCGGCTCCCTGCCAGCCAATGCTGAGGGTGAGCCCCAGGGCCTGCCAGAAACGGGGCAGGTAGGATTGCATCACATTGAAATCCATATTGGCCTCCCATACACACGGATTCCTGCCCGGCTGCCCAGGCAGGAATCCAGGATAAAACGTGATACGGCTGTGGTCTTATTCCGCCACTGCGCCGCCCTCCACCACCAGGGTGTCCTCATAGTCCGCGCCGTAGGTGTCCAGCAGGGTGGCCTCGTAGTCGGCGTGGAAGAAATTCTCCTCCCCCAGGGCCACAATTTCCCCGTTCAGCCAGTTCAGCAGTGTCTCGTTGCCCTTGGTGACCGCGGGGGCGATGGTATCCGCGCTGCCCAGAGAGGGGATGCCCACGGTGTAGCCGGGGTTCTCGATGGCGAAGGCGATGACCTCGGTGTTGTCGTTGGCCCAGGCCACGCCGGTGCGGTTTTCAAAGGCGGTTTTTGCCGCTGCGTAGGTGTCGAACTTTTGCAGCTTGATATTGGGGTAATTCTTTTCCAGGTAGGTCTCGGCGGTGGTGCCGGAAATGACGATCACCTGGTCGTCCTCGCCGATCTCCTCCAGGCTGGTGATCACCGCGTCCTCCGGGGAGACCACGCCCAGGGCCACATTCATATAGGGCAGGGCAAAGTCAACCTCCTCCGCCCGCTCCGGGGTCACCGTAAAGTTGGCCAGGATGATGTCCACCTTGCCGGTCTGCAGGTACTCAATCCGGTTGGCGGCCTCGGTGGAGACGAAATTGATCTTCACCCCCAGGTCCTCCCCGATGCGGTTGGCGAAGTACACATCGTAGCCCTGATAGTCCCCGTTCTCATCCACGAAGCCAAAGGGGCTCTTGTCGGAGAACACGCCGATGTTCACGGTGCCGCTGGATTGGATCTCCTCCAGAGTGCGGAAGCTCTCCTTGGCCTGGGCGCTGCCGGGAAGCAGCCAGGTTACCAACGCAGCCAGCAAAAGCACAAATACAGAAATATTCCAAAACTTTTTCATAGGTCTACACTCCTTTTTATTTTCAGTTTATTCAGACGATTCCAAATTTGAGCACAAAAAAACGGAAGCCTTTTCAGCTCCCGGGCAAATGGCAGTCCGCCGAAGAACGGATGCAGCGGCAAGCCGCCGAAGGCATCACGCGCCACAGTAGGCCCGGGAGAACAGCATACGACAGCAACACATGATATTGGAAACATTCAGATTCAGCATAACGATTCGCTCCTTTCCCTTGGCTCAAATTGGATGGTTGGATTATACTCCTACTAACCTAGTTTGTCAATAGGTTTTATGAAAATATTTCCGATTCATGTTATCGGCTGTTAGACAGCGTAAAGCATAAGGAGTGTTAAGTTAATTAAGGTATAAGATATCAGCCAGTCGTGTGCGTAGGGAACGGATTTATCCGTTCC
>OBLI01003372.1_pt1 | contig 12338 bp, 12 predicted proteins | sample 1519701 | NCBI WGS metagenome assembly OBLI01 (sample SAMEA3663005, study PRJEB22513) | pig gut metagenome | biome: pig gut; feature: pig-associated habitat; material: faeces | place: France | collected 2012 | reverse complement strand
AAAAGGTTAAAAAGGTGATGGCATTTATGGCTGAGCAAGGCTAACCGCTCATCACTACCCATCATCCTTAACAAATAGGAGGGAATCTCACATACCGAATCTCTCTGTTTCTGGTTTCCGATTACTCCATCGGAAGCCAGTTTTTTTCTTTAGCCGATATTACGCTTGCATTTACCCTCTTGCGTTGTTTCCTAATTTTTCTTAAGTTTAAGAAAGTATCGTTGGTAGATTAAAAGAGAATGACTACCTTTGATGTCTGTAACATTCAACAACTAAAGACTATGTCAGAACAATACATTTCCCATTGTGAGACCCTCCGCATTGCCAAGCAGGCATACGATGCCGGCAGTTACTCCACATCTTTCGAGTTGTTGGAGTCGTTAGCCCATTACATTGTATCATCCAAAGCTGCACAGGAACTATCCCCTACCCATCTCGAAGAGTTGCGCGAGGGCATCAAGCAATCGCTTGCTCAGTTTACCACTTGCAAGGATGAAGCATTATGGGAGGAAGCCTCGGAGTTATACGAGTCAGTACGGTAACGCTGCCAATAAGTTAATGGGCAAGAATATCACATTCTTGTCACTTATGACATAACTACATAAAAAAATTGCTGCACTATTTCTTCTGAAGAGTGCAAAATAAATCAATATAGCCTATCATGTGTTTTGTTTTAGGCTAAAATTCTTTCCATTGCTTTCATCATCTCTTCAAGATGTCAGTGGTGTGGCGAGAAACTTATTCTGATAAACGTTTTCTTCTCTGTGATGTATACAGCACTGAGCATGATTCGTTTGGTGAGTGAGTCCATGGTGAACCCCTCTACCTGTATTTTGCACACAAGAAGCGTTTTAAGTACTTGATATTTAGTGTTATAAAAGTACTAATACTTGTCAAGATGACAAAATTAAACGTTTTTTTTATCCCTATGAATTATATAGGATAAAACACTCTCGATTATTTCTAATTAGACAAAAACATTTCTTCTTTTTATAACTTTTATCGTATTTTGAAAGCAATAACAAAAAAAAATATGTATATTTGCATTCACATAATTATGATAATATGGCAGAGAAAGATTTAAACCAGATAAAGGTCGTGCTTGTAGAGCATAAGCGAACCAACAAACGGCTTGCCGAACAACTTGGCAGAGACCAAGCTATCATATCTAAATGGTGTACTAATTCTGCACTATCAAGCCTTGAAACTCTTATACAGATAGCACAATGCCTAAAAGTGGATGTAAAAGAACTAATCTGCTTTCCTGAAAATGAAAATCAAAATGATTGAGTTAACAATGAAAAAGAAAAATGTGACCTTTTCACTTTTCGATTTCTGCAAGAGACGAGCCGACAAGGTAAAAATCTACGGAAAGGAATCGTTGGATGAAAATGGCGATATAATATCATTTATTGACCAAGCTGCATACGTTACACACTATTTGCAGCTAAAGAGGTCAAATATAGGAGTTCCTTACGCTGACAAAGCGGAGGAATTGCTAAGCATGTGGTATGAATTTGTTATTGGAAAGGAGATTAAGGATGAGATACAGGGTGGTATGGTTGCAGAATCTTCTGTTGCTGTAGAGCAATATCTTTTCCCCGACTTGTTTCAAGCACCATTCCAAGCACCGCATAACCCCAAGTTTACGTTCATTGACCTTTTCGCTGGAATTGGTGGTTTTCGAATGGCATTCCAGAATTTGGGAGGTGAATGTGTATTTTCTTCTGAATGGGATGAACAGGCACGAAAGACTTACTATGCCAACTATGGTGACGTTCCCTTCGGTGACATAACCAAGGAGTCTGTCAAGAATAAAATACCACAAGGTTTTGACATACTTTGCGCTGGATTTCCTTGTCAGGCATTCTCTCTTGCAGGCAAACGACTTGGATTTGAGGAAACACGAGGCACTTTATTCTTTGATGTTGCGGAAATTCTTCGCAGGTATCAGCCTAAGGCATTCTTCTTGGAAAATGTCAAAGGGTTGGTAATTCATGACAAAGGGCGCACATTCAAGACTATTCTCAACACCCTTGATGAAGTTGGTTATGTAGTTCCTGAGCCTCAGATAGTCAATGCTATGTACTTTGGAGTTCCACAACACAGAGAACGAATTTACATTGTCGGATTCAGAAAAGACCTTGGTATCACCAAAGATGACTTTTTATATCCAGAGCAAAAGGAAGTGACAAAGAAATGGATTGACGTGAGAGAAGAAAATCCAGTTCCAGCAAAGTATTATCTTTCTACCCAATATATCCAGACGCTCATCAACCACAAGGCGAGGCACGAAGCAAAGGGACATGGATTCGGTTACGACATTATTCCCGATGATGGTGTCGCCCATGCTATCGTTGTCGGCGGTATGGGAAGAGAAAGTAATCTTGTCATTGATTTCAGACAGAAAGATTTGACTCCAACGACAAGAATAAAGGGCGAAGTCAATAAGCAGGGATGGCGCAAAATGACCCCAAGAGAATGGGCAAGGCTGCAAGGCTATCCCGATGATTTTAAGATAGTCGTAGCGGATGCTTCGGCATATAAACAGTTCGGGAATAGTGTTGCAGTACCTGCTATCCAGGCTACGGCAGAACAAATATTAAATACATTAGACAAACATGGCATTATCAGGAAATAGAGGCGAATGGAGCGAAATATACACATTGTTTCGACTACTTGGAGAGGGTAAGGTTTATGCTGGCGATGCCAATATGAACAAACTTGATTTGTATTACCCTATTCTTAATATCATAAGAGAAGAATCAAAAAAATACGAGTACAAACCTGACGTAAACCAACATATAGTGGTGGTTGATGAAGATGGTACTGAATATGCTCGCATATCTATGGACAGATTCATGCAAGAGTCAGCTTCGTTGCTCGATGAAATAAAGTCTGCTAAGAAATCTGCCTTTGAGATTCCTGCCTCTGAGGCATTTATGAGTACAATAGGTTGTACGAAACTGAAAGCTCCGTCAAAAGACAAGGCGGATATTCATATAGTTATCCACGACCTGCGAACAAACATGACTCCTCTGCTCGGGTTTAGCATTAAATCTCAATTAGGAAGTGCCTCTACACTTCTCAATGCTGGAGACCCAACAAATATCCTATATAGAGTATGCGGAACTGAACTTACAGATACACAAATTGATGATATTAATGCAGTTGATAGTCATTTGTTAAGAATGTCCGCAATCAATAATGCTGGATGCAGTTTGCAATACGCAGACATAGAGCATGAGACTTTCAAAAACAATCTACTTTTCCTTGACAGCAATATGCCACAGTTTATTGCTGATTGTCTCTTGGTTGATAGTATGCCAGATTCTGTCTCAGACATAAAAGATGCCGTTGAAAGAGTGGCTAATCAAAACCCACTTGCCTTTACGGGTAGGAATGTGAAAGCGTTCTATGAGCATAAAATGAAGGTTCTTCTTCTTGATGCTGCATTGGGAATGACACCTGCAAAGGAATGGAATGGCAGATACGATGCCAACGGTGGCTACATTGTAGTCCGGAAAGACGGTGAAATAGTCTGCTATCATTTCTACAACAGAAACGATATTGAAGATTATCTTTATTGCAACACTCGTTTTGAGCGTGCAAGCAGAACTAGATACAAATATGGCAACCTCTTCCGTGGTGAGGATGGAAATGTGTATATTAGGTTGAACTTGCAAATAAGGTTTAAGAAATAATATTATGTCTTTGAAGGAACAGCTTGAAGCAGAGATTAAAGATTGCAGATTCCATGCGGACTTAATGTCTTTAAAGGTTAAACAATTCCGATCTTATGATACTGTATTGAACGTGATATTGGCCATCGCATCATCTGGCTGTATCGCCAGTTGGACTATTTGGGATAAGTATGCCAAATATTGGGGTGGATTTATAGCTTTGTCACAACTGATTACTGCTATAAACCTCTATTTCCATTTCATAAACATGTTCATACGCTTAACCATAGATGCTACAAGCAGGAGTTATTGTTTCTTGAATTGATTGAGATGTGGCAAAACATTAACGATAAATCGGAAAGTGAAGACACACTTAAAACTCGTTTGTCATATCTTACAAAGCAAATTAACGAAAACGAATTCTTCGATGATGATGATGGATTTGAATTTTCTCAGAAGCAAATAGAAAAAGCTCAGTTTATGACAGAAGATACATTAGTAACAAAATATAACATCGAACAGCAAAATGGGAAATAAAAATAGTACTAATACTCCAAGAACGGCAGAAGTAAGATTGCCTGGTGATAAACTTCAAAACGAAAAGAAAATGCCAAGCTTTCATCACCCGACAAGTAACCCTCCTAAAAAGTAGGATGTGAATATTTTCAGCAAAAAGTGAAAGAGGTATCTTATCTTGTCTCCATACACTTTTTGCTTTTCTAAAAGACCCAATAAAGACTGTAAATAAGATATGATGATAAATCCTAAAAGTAAAAATGAATATTATCAGAATTCCGAAGAAATTATTGCTATGGATTTGTTATGTCACTTCCTCAATATCCCATACAATGCAGTAACTCAACATGAAAGTCCTGACTGTATCATTGAGTTTGAGGGGCGAAAAATAGGAGTAGAGATTACAACCTTGAGACCTTCTTCTTCATTAACAAAACTATTATCTGGACGCAAGCAAGGACAGAACAAGAATCAGATTGAGAGTGTTGTCAGAAGAATTTGTTTTGAATGTATGAAAAAACACGAAATATATGATATATCTATCAGATTCATGTTACACCGAGATTTATACTTTACAAGCTATAAAATCAATGATAAAAAAACTATTCTAAGGAATGAGATCGAAGACATATTTATACAACTTCTAAAGAACATTGATAAAAAACATACCAATATTCAAAGTTATTCATATAAAAGCGATTCTTTCTTAGAAGTTTACATAACTTATTACCCCAACGCTGGTTGGAAAAAAGAATTTGAAAAAGACAAGAACCGAATCAATATTTATTTTACTTTTGAAGGTTTTCTATCACCGATGCCATTTGACTTTATTAAACCAGCAATAATAAATAAAGAAGCAAAAATTGAATCATATAAAAAAAAGAATCCTGATATTAATGATTATTGGTTATGTCTTTTCCTTCCAGATGAAGAATTTGGATTTACCATAAAGGGGGTTGAATCTCCCCCTCAATACAAATCAAGTTATTCAAGAATCTTTTTGGCTCAAAATAGTCCTCCTTTTGTTAGGTATTTATAAAGAACTATCTTTACTCTAAAACTTTGCCTCGGTACATCACTAACAATCTCCTCCAACTCCCTGTCCACCTTGGATAGTTTCTCTTTGAACAAATCTCGACACCGTAAAATGGTTGCCAGCAGACAAACCCATTGCAGAACTTTTGAAATATAAATAATATGGAACCACCCTTGCTCGTTCCATAACGATTCGTCAAAATCGCATGACATAAGCAAAATATCATGACTTTATGGTTGTTTATCAAATATATACACTATATTTGCAACGTGGTTGACACCATTTATTATAGTGGCAGGCCAACAGGGTTTGCCACTATTTGTCTAATCCTAATCGGTCATTAGAGTTGATACGCGTAATGGCGAAACATCATTCGACTTTACGCTATTCTTGTTCTAAAAGGATGTTTTTAGAAAAGAAAAGCAGAGGATTGTGACAGATATGAAAAGAAAACGCTATATTTGCAGTCAGTTTTCTGCCGATTGCACAAAGAATCTGCAATACGGCAAAATGATATAAGACATACTGATGAAAAGAACAAAAAGACATAGTTTCCAACAGCTATTTGTTTTCCTGCTGACGCTCTGCATGGCGATGACTACAATGCAAACGACAGCACAAAACACAGATACTGACGCTGCCACCGTCCTACAAAACGACAGCAACACAATACGGAAGAAAGGACTGGTGTGCAAACTGATGCAATATCTGGCAGAGAGCGACAAACCAGACCCTAACAAGAAGATTGACTTCGGCATCATCGGCGGACCACACTACAATAACGAGACAGGACTGGGACTTGGCATTGTAGCTTCTGCCACCTATAGTGCCGACCGCAGCGACTCACTGTTGGAACGGTCCAACGCTTCACTCTACGGCGACATCACTACCAAAGCCTTTATGATGGTGGGACTTTCCGGCAACCACTTCTTCCCCAAACGCCACTTCCGACTGGACTATACCTTATATGCCTATACCTTCCCGTCGTATCTCTGGGGATTGAGTTATCCACAGAGCGACAACGATGACAACAAAAGCAAATACAGTCACGACAAACTGGAAGTGATGACACGACTGTTGGCACGCCTGAACCGATATTCGTATGTAGGTCCTATCGTGCGCTACCAACTGGTGCATGCCTATAAACTGAAAGACCGCGCACCACAACTACTTGAAGGTCAACCCATGACGGTCAACGACATCGGTGTGGGATTGAGCTATACTTTAGACTCTCGAGACTTTATCCTCAACGCCTCCAAAGGTTGGTTCTTACAACTCGACCTCATGACATCGCCCACTATGTTGGGCAATAAGCACACCTACTATTCGGCAGAACTGCAACTTGCCACCTACCGCAAAGCATGGCGTGGCGCCATCATAGCAGCAGAAATACACACCCGACAGACAACAGGTGAGGTGCCTTGGTCATCGCTCTCTGAAGTAGGATCAGGCAGAAGAATGCGTGGCTACTACGAAGGACGCTATCGCGACAAAAACGTGATAGACGCACAGATAGAACTGCGACAACATGTATGGCATCGCAACGGCATCGTCGTATGGTTGGGTGCCGCAGAGGTATTCCCTCGTTACAGTGAGATGCGTCTGAACCGCATCTTACCCAATGCAGGTATAGGCTACCGCTGGCAGTTCAAGAAGGGAGTCAACGTGCGACTGGACTATGGCTTCAGTCGTAACGGCACAGGATTCATATTCAATATCAACGAGGCATTCTGATGATGAAACAAAAGACTATCAACAAACTGTTTTACTTCTTCCTCACAGTACTCATCCTGCCCAACATCATACAGATATATACCGAAGGACTTGGACTGTGGGGCAACATGGTGAATATCATCGCACCAATAGCCTTCTATATACTGGCACTAACCGTGGGACGACGTATAGGTCGCACGGTCATAATCCTCTTTCCCATCCTATTCCTGGGTGCCTTCCAACTGGTACTGACCTATCTTTATGGTCGTGGTCCTATTGCTGTGGATATGTGGCTCAACCTCGTCACTACCAATGGAGACGAGGTGGGCGAACTTCTCTCACAACTTTTGCCTGCCATCGGTTGGGTGGTCATCATCTATGTACCTACCATCATCCTCGCCATCACGCTATGGACGAAGAAAAGGGATTTAGACCATACATTCGTGAAACACTGGAGAAAGAGTGGATTCATCATGGCTGTGGCGGCTATTCTACTGACCACAACGGTGACAATCTCCACAGACTTTATACCTACCAACAGCATTTTCCCACTGAATGCCTGCTACAATTGCACCTTAGCATTCGGTCGAGAGAAGGCATCGGCAGAATACCATAAGACTTCTGACCATTTCACTTTCAATGCCAAGAGTACGATAGACCCGACAGATACTACACGCCAAACGATTGTCTGTGTGGTGGGTGAAACAAGCAGATCCGACAACTGGCAACTCTATGGCTACCACCGCCCCACCAACCCATTGCTGACAAAACAGCAGGGACTGACGGTGTTTTCCAACTATATGAGTCAAAGCAACACGACCCATAAGAGTGTGCCGATACTGCTGTCGTTGGCATCGGCAGAGGATTTCAATATCCTGTTTCGTACCAAAGGCATCATGCAGGCTTTCCGAGAAGCAGGATGGCACACCGCATACATCTCCAACCAACAGCGCAACCACTCGTTTATTGACTTCCTCGGCGAACAGGCTGACGACTGCATCTTCCTGCACGATACAGCCAATGGAGGCAGTAAAGCCATGACAACAGATAGCGATGTGCTGACTCCACTCCGAAAACAACTGGCAAAAGACTATCACAAACTCTTTGTCGTGGTACATACTTATGGTTCACACTTCGACTATGCCGACCGCTATCCGAAGTTGATGGCACACTTTCTGCCCGATTCTTACAATGGAGCAAAACCACAATACCGACAGATGATGGTAAACGCCTACGACAATTCCATACGTTTCACCGACTGGCTATTACACCGTATCATCAGATTGGCTCAACAGCGAGGAGGCGCTACTGCCATGCTCTTTACCTCAGACCACGGAGAAGACATCTTCGACGATAGCCGCAAACTATTCCTCCATGCCTCACCCTATCCGTCATTCTACCAACTGCATGTGCCGATGGTGATATGGACTTCTGAGGTTTACACCAAACAGTTTCCCAACGAGGCTGATGCGCTGCATCGCAACAGCCAGTTGCCAGCATCCAGCAACTGTGTGTTTCACACGCTGCTGACCTTGGGCCACGTGGCAACAACCTACCGCAACGATACGCTGTCGCTGGCAAGCCGGCGGTTTATGCCCCAACAGAAACGCTTCTTCCTCGACGACCACAACACGCCAAGAACCTACGAGGAATGTATGCAGGAAACGGATATAAGACTCTTGAAACTTAAACACATCATAAAATGACAAAGGCCATACTCATAAAAGCGGGCGCCATATTGGCGCTGACTTTGACCGCTACGACAGATGCTAACGGCCAGAACATTCAACCTATTAAATATGGTGATATGAACCAATGGGTGACACGCCATGTGAAAGAGAGTGCTATCATTGGTGGAAACACCAAGACCCTCTACGAGATAGCGCCTGCCAAAACGTGGAAACAGAATGCACCATACACCAACTGGGGCGGTTCGCCTTGGGGTACGTCAAACGTGATGGCGAAGGTGTCGGGCATTACCAAAACCAATGTATCGGTCTATAGAGACAGTCATCCGGGACATGGCTTTTGTGCCAAACTGGTGACACACATCGAGACGTGTAAGGTGTTGGGCATAGTCAACATCAAAGTATTAGCTGCTGGAAGCATCTTCCTCGGCGAAACTCTTGAGCCCATAACTTCGACCTCAAACCCTATGGCAAAACTTGATGCGGGTATGAAATTCACCGGAAAACCCAAAGCACTGGTGTTCGACTATCGGGTGAAACTATCGGGACACCCCAACCGCATCAAGGAAACGGGATTCAGCAAAGTGAAAACCGTGGCAGGCATCGACATGGCAGACTGCGTCTGTTTGCTACAAAAGCGATGGGAGGATGCCAAAGGCAACATCTGGGCTAAACGTGTAGGCACTATGGTGGTGCGCTTTGCCAAAACTACCAACGGATGGGTGGAGAATGCATCTTTTCCCATCCACTACGGTGACATCACCCGACAGCATTTCTACAAACCCTATATGGGACTATTGTCTGGAAATGACATAAAATGGGCGAAAAACTCAAAAGGCAAGATGATGCCTGTGAAGGAAATAGGATGGGCTACTGCCAACGAAGCACCTACCCACATGATTCTGCAGTTTGACTCCAGCCACGGTGGTGCCTATATCGGTTCGGTGGACAACACCCTTTGGGTGGACAACGTAAGAGTGGAGTATTAAGAATACAGAAAGAAAACTTAATTTCCTTTTTGTATTCTGCTCACTTAATCGTACCTTTGACCTATCGGTCTTAGGTACTCGCGTTCGATAATACAAAAAGAAAAAAATCTTAATTTCCTTTTTGTATTCTGCTCACTTAATCGTACCTTTGACCTGTCGGTCTTAGGTACTCGCGTTCGATAATACAAAAAGAAAAAAATAATTTTCTTTTTGTATTCTGCTCACTTAATCGTACCTTTGCAATAGAAAACTACTAAAAAGACAAATCAACAACATGAAACAACAACTGACAAGGGTGGCAGTCTGCATCATCGCCATCCTCTTGGGATGCAACATTCAGGCTGCCAAGAAAGTATTCACACTCGGCGATTCCACTATGGCCCCCTACGACGTCAACACGACAAAAATGCGTGGATGGGGTATGTATTTCGGCAATTTCCTTACCCATGGATGGGTGAGCCTCAACTATGCAAAAGGCGGAAGAGACTCGCGTGCCGGATATAACGAGCTATGGCAGAATGCCAAGGATAGCGTGGGCTCTGGCGACTATGTGCTCATACAGTTTGGACACAACGATGAGAAGTTCAACGGCATGGACAACCAAGAACTTCAGACCTTCTATGCTGCACAGGGAAACGAGGCACAGTTGGCTACTGTAAGAAAGGACAAACGAGGCACCATCCCCCACTCTACCTATAAAGAATGGTTGAGAAAAATCATCAGAGAGGTAAAGGCAAAAGGTGCAACTCCTGTGCTTATCTCACCCGTATGCAGATGTTATTTCGGTGCTGACCACAAGATAACACGTGCCGGACAACACGATTTGGGCGATAAGTTTGATGCTTTGCACCATGATACTATCATGACCCAGCAACACATTGACAGCGACAACCATGACATGGACTATCCCTACCACATGAGACAGTTGGCTAAAGAGGAACATATCAGTTTTGTGGATATGACCACAGCCACCAAAAACCTCTACGAGCAATACGGCAGTTTTGACGCATGCTATGCGGCACTCTTCGACAAAGGTACTACCACCGACAAAACGCACTATAACAAAAAAGGTGCTATGGCTGCTGCACAACTCTGCGCACAACTGCTGAAAGAGCAGGGTATTTTGGCTAAACACATCACGATTCCTACAGAAACCAAACATGCCTATGATGCTGTGGTGTCAACAACTGCCGAACTCTGCCATGCTATTGCTGCTGCCAACAGCCGCAAAGACCAACAGACGCGTTACCGCATCTTGGTAAAAAAAGGCACTTACAAAATGCCGACAGGAGCAATGAAACACTATAAGCATACGGGAAAAGACCGCACTACCGTATTGTGGGAAGGCGATCTGCCCGACCCTATCACCTATATCACCGCTGCCAACCTCTCGCTGATTGGTGAAGACCGCGACGCCACCATCATCACACAAGACATCTCCAACGATTCGAGCATGCTCTTCAAAGGTCCGTTTGGCACAGCCCACAAATACGAAACCATACGCTATAGTCCTGTTTTCCAACTGACCGACGCTGCCGTTGGCACCTATTTCCAAGACATCACCATCAAAAGTGGCATCGACGACAGACTCGGACGCAACCTCGCTGTCTATGACTGTGCCACCAACACCATCTATAAGAACACCCTGCTCTATGGCTACCAAGACACATGGACCAGTAGCAACGAGCAGGGACTCTACTACTTTGAGGGCGGTCAGGTGCGTGGACGTACCGACTATCTCTGCGGTAAAGGAGATGCCTATTTCAACCAGTTGGAACTGCTACAGATTGCCGGTGGATATACTGCAGTACCGTCGAAACCGAGAAACGTAGGTTGGGTGTTCAAAAACTGCACCATCAGCGCATCAGGCAACGACGTCGATGGCACCTACACCTTGGGGCGCCCATGGGGCAAGGCAACACCTGTTGCCGTGTTTATCGACACACGAATGAATGTGAAACCTACCACTCTGGGATGGAACGAGATGCATGACGGATGGCCTGCACGCTTTGCAGAATGGAACTCAAGAGACTGCAACGGAGTGACCATCGAAACCGCTGGACGCAAGACCATCTTTGCCAATAGCCATGAAAACAATCCCACACTGACAGAAAAAGAAGCTGATACATACAGCAACATGAACCGTATGTTTGGCGACTGGCAACCTACCGATGATACCAAACAGGCTGCTATTCCTGTTGACATCCGCGTCAACGCCGGTGTACTGACATGGAGCAAGAGTTACGACACATGGTTGTGGGCAATCTGTAAAGATGGCAACGTGATCGATTTCACCGAACAACCCACCTATACTGCAAAGCAAGCTGGAATCTACAGCGTGCGCGCAGCCAACCCTATGGGCGGACTGAGTGCACCTTCGGCAACAGTGACCGTCACCTTGTAAGCCACAGAAACAAATCATCAAGAAGCTGCGCAATCTGCGAATATCATGTCGTAGATTGCGCAGTTTCACTTGGCTTTCTGTATATTATGTTACTGAACTTTCGCATGTGGGGAAGTTAAGGGAAGTTAGGGAAGTTAGAGAGAAGTTAAGGGACAAATGTCCTACGTCTTACGGCAAAAGGCTATTGTCTCTTAACTTCCCGAACGACCGTAGGGAGTGATAACTTCTTTAACTTCAATCAATTCCCTCAGTTGCGCATGTGGGGAAGTTAAGGGAAGTTAGGGAAGTTAGAGAGAAGTTAAGGGACAA